>Ga0163162_10000079_pt1 | contig 87796 bp, 49 predicted proteins | sample S55metaG_FD_115310 | JGI IMG/M metagenome (GOLD analysis project Ga0163162, IMG submission 115310) | Switchgrass rhizosphere microbial communities from Kellogg Biological Station, Michigan, USA - S5-5 metaG | ecosystem: Host-associated > Plants > Roots > Rhizosphere > Soil | place: USA...
AAACGGCAAATGCAATTTGGCAGGAATAGGAAAATGATGGTCTCGCCCCTTTTCATAAACAGTACGGGAGCGGTCCTACGCCGGTGATACCCGATTACATCACTCCGGCAGGAGCGAAGGAAGGAGATCCAAATACGGATCCATCCACGTATGCATTGTATACAAACCAAATTACAAAAGCAAATAAGACAGGCACAGATTGGTTTCACGAAATTTTCAAACCAGCTCCAATTCAGAGCCACAATATTTCCGCGTCTGGCGGAACCGATAAGTCAAGTTATTTTTTCTCGTTTAATTATTTTGATCAACAGGGCACGCTGATCTATACATACCTGAAAAGATATTCAGTAAGAATGAACACAGTGTTCAGCCTGGTAAATGATCACGTGCGCATTGGTGAGAATGCATATGTTTTTTACAAACAAAATCCCGGTTATCTGAATCTTCCCGGTGTAAACAATGCAAACTCGATCAATGCAAGTTATCGCGAGCAACCGATCGTGCCGGTATTTGATATCGTAGGAAATTTTGCAGGCACTGGTTCACAAAGTTTGGGTAACTCACCACAACCAGTGGCGATCCAGGCACGCACTGCCGATAACACGGGCAACGAGTGGCAGATCAATGGAAATGTTTTTGGTGAAGTGGATTTTCTAAAACATTTCACACTTCGTACAAGCATTGGCGGTACCGTTGATAATTTTTACAACAACGCGTTTGTATTTACTGCATATGAAAATGCAGAAAATTCAACCAATCCAAACAGCTATCGTGAAAATTACGGATGGACAAGCAGTCGCATCTGGACCAATACGTTGAAGTATACAAACGTATTTGGAGGAAAACATAATGTCACCGCGTTAGTTGGAACAGAATCTATCAACAACAATGGACGCGCGGTTGGCGCGGCTCGGGGCGGATATTATGTCACAAATCCAAATAACCTCACAGTCGATCCAAATTTGTGGACACTGAACTTTGGTCAACCTGCCGGACAAACAAATGCCAACATCAATATTGGTACCACGCCAACTCCATATCAACTCTCCATCTTTTCTTTATTCGGAAGAGTTGATTATAGTTTCGATGATAAATATTTGTTGAGCGGTACATTAAGAAGGGATGGATCTTCTGTATTTTCTTCTGACACACGCTATGGAACGTTCCCGTCAGTAACAGCAGGTTGGCGAATTTCGCGTGAAAACTTTTTGAAAGATGCCGGATGGCTGAATGATTTAAAAATTCGTGGAGGCTGGGGCAAACTCGGTTCAATCAGCAATATCAATCCGACCAACGCATACACTTTGTATGGTCAGGCATCTAACCTCTCCTATTATGATATCAATGGTAATGGAACGAATCCCACTCAAGGGTTGTACCTCTCTCAATACGGAAACAATAAAACAACCTGGGAAGAAGACATCATCACCAATATCGGTCTCGATGCAACAATCTTGAACAACAAACTCGACTTCACGATTGAATGGTACAAAAAATCAATCAGCGGTTTGCTGAATGTGCCAGTGGTTCCAAGTACGAATGGTGGCGCACAAATTCCATTCATCAATATCGGTGATATTCAAAACACGGGTATCGACGCTTCGGTTACATATCACGGTAATGTCGCACGCGACCTAAAATTTGATGTGACTTTGAACTTCACTTCATACAACAATAAAGTGGTGAGTTTACCTCCGGGAACCTTGTATTATGATTATGGACAATCAAGAATGCAGGCGGGACAAGCAGTAAGCGCATACTTTGGTTACAAGGTCATCGGGTTATTCCAGAGTGCAGATGAAGTGGCAAAATCTCCCATACAGGATGGTGCCGCTCCTGGCAGGTTTAAATTCCAGGACGTGAACAACGACGGAAAAATCGATGCATCAGACAGAACATTCTTTGGTAATCCAAATCCTGATTGGACAGCTGGATTAAATCTTTCTGTGGCCTACAAAAATTTTGACTTCTTCATGTTCCTATATGCATGTGTAGGAAATGACGTCTTGAATATGGTTCGCAGCTCGACAGATTTCCCGCAACAGTTTGATGCTGCTATGAGTAAAGATGTTGCGCTTCGTTCGTGGAGACCTGATCGTACCAATTCAAAAATACCGATGCTGGAAAGACAAGCAACGTTTAGCAATGGACTCGCCTTCAGTTCTTATTTCAATGAGAACGGATCATTCCTGAGATGCAGAACTATGACACTTGGCTATACAATTCCATCTGCCGGGCTGCAACGTTGGCGCATTGATAAGTTGAGGATATATGCGCAGGCAGTAAATCTGTTCACAGTTACAAGTTATACCGGGCTTGATCCTGAATTACCTGGTAATAACACATTATTTGGTGTAGATGGCGGGGCATACCCTAACAATCAAAAAACTTATTCGATAGGCGTGAACCTGTCATTCCATTAATCACATCATTTTTATTTTTCTTTAAATAGAAACTTATGAAAAGATTAAAATTGAAAATAATTATACCTGCATTCCTCATCGTGGTCGTGATCATGTACGCATGCGGGAAAAAATTCCTGGACAAACAGCCACTCGGCTCTTTGTCGCTGAATAACGTTTCAAATAAAGCCGGCGTGGAAGCATTGTTAATTGGGGCCTACGCGATTCTCGATGGAGAAAATCTTCCCCCTCCCGGGAATGCCTATGGCAGCGCATGTTCGAATTGGACATGGGGAAGTATATCCGCTGATGATTCATACAAAGGATCCACTCCGACGGACCAGCCGGATGCGACATTAGTTGAATCCTGGAATTTGTCGCAAGCGACCGGCGCTTACGCACAAGAAAAATGGAGCGTACTTTACAACGGTATTCAACGCTGCAACGATGTATTGAGAACGATTCCCTACGCAAAAGATCTTGGTGCCGACTCAATAGGGCTTCAGGCTGAGGCGCGTTTTCTCCGTGCACACTACCATTTTGACGGGAAAAAAATATGGAACATGTTTCCATGGGTTGATGAATCAATCAACATCAACAATAATAATCTCAATGTACCGAACGATAAAGATATCTGGCCAATGATCGAAGCTGATTTCCAGTTTGCAATTGCTAATCTACCGGAAACACAGCCCAATGTCGGCCGCCCAAACAAGTGGGCTGCAATGGCGTACCTGGCTAAAGCATATATGTTTGAACACAAATATTCGGATGCAAAGACCTTGCTTGACCAGGTCATTACAAGCGGACAAACTTCTAACGGCCTGCCTTATGCGCTCGTTAATTATGAAAGCAACTTCAATGCACAGACGAAGAATGGACCTGAATCCATATTTGCTTGTCAAATGTCTGTCAACGACGGCTCGGCAACGCAAAACGATGGTGGCAATGGCAACATGGGTGATGTGCTCAACTATCCAAATGGGCCGGGCGCCCCGGGCGGATGTTGCGGTTTTAACAACCCATCCTGGAATCTTGCGAATGCATATAAAACAGACGTTAACGGGTTGCCGCTGTTTGATACATTCAACGACGGAACCGTGGTGAGTGATTCGACAAATCTTTATACTGGTAATTTAGATCCAAGAATTGATTGGGCAATTGGCAGACCAGGCATTCCATATCTGGACTGGGGACCACATCAATTCATCTGGATTCGCGACCCAACAAGTAATGGAAGATTTAATCCAAAGAAAAATGTCTATTCATTGAGTCAGAAAGGAACAGCGTCATCCAATGAAACTGTTTTCTGGGGTGCAACACAAATCACTTCCAATAACTACACTTTTATCCGATTTGCAGATGTGCTCTTATGGGCCGCCGAATGTGAAGTTGAAATTGGAAGCCTCGATAAAGCAGAAGACTACGTGAACCAGGTCCGTAACCGTGCAGCAGATCCGACAGGCTGGGTTTATAAGAATGCCACATATGACGCGTCTAAAGCTCAGTATTCTCCTCAAACAACTCCAGCAGATAAATACTTCATCAAACCATATGCGGCAGGTGCCTTCGCTTCTAACGGGCAGGACTACGCGCGAAAGGCTGTTCAGTTTGAAAGAAGACTCGAACTTTCAATGGAAGGACATCGCTTCTTTGATCTGCAACGTTGGGACAACGGATCCGGTTCGATGGCAAACACCCTGAATAATTACGTAAACGCAGAAAAAAGCAGAAGCTCGTTCTACTATATCGTGAACACCGCAATATTTACAAAAGGAGTAAATGAATATTTTGCATTGCCACAGAAAGAAATCGACGCGGAAAATTCTACCGGTGTAGTATACCTGAAACAAAACCCCGGATATAAATAAAGATTTGAATAGGCAGGTAGTTTAACTTTGATTAAAAAGCAGGGATTCTTCCCTGCTTTTTCTTTTATTAATGGATGGGTTGAAGATATTGAGTCACGAAAAATGCCGCGTCATTATTCGCATAATTTCAATTCCTGCGTGCCCTTTGTGCTCATTTGTATCAGCCTCACTTTTCCTGCAGCGTTATAATGAAGCACCAATGTACCATAGGACATCACAAACGCATCCCACGTATCATCTTTGACGGTAGGATTGCCGAACCATTTGAAAAGACCGCTGCGCGGTGCACCTAATAACGGAATACTAAGTTGCCCCTTGAATTTTTCTCCAATTTCGATGTAGTCGCGATCGGTGTAAAAGTATACATCGCGATCCTTGAATGCTACGCCTCCACCACATTTGGAGGTGCCATCTTCCGGATCGACACCAGTAAAGCACGGAAAGTTGTCTTTGATTTCAGGAATCGGTGTGGTGGGTTTTAAGTTGTTTACTTTTCCATTCAGGATGTCGACGACAAAAGTGCCGCATTTGGGTTTAGCAGTAAGCTGTGCCATCGCAGCCGATGAAAAACAGCAGGCGGCAAAAAGAAAAACAATGTTTTTCATGTATGAAATTTTAAATGAAGAAAATACAATTTACATTCCCATTTCGGGATGAAAGCTTCGAGGTCCACCTTTTATAAGCAAAATCCTTGCTAAAAAGCAGAATTTGTATCCATCAACAGTGTGCCTTTGCGAAGTTGTTTATAGATCGTTGACTACATTATGAGGTTTTCCTTTAAGAATGGCCGCCACGTTTTCAAATGTGACGTGCATCAGTCGTTTCCTTGCTTCGAAACTGAGCCAGGCATTATGAGGAGTGATGATACAATTTGGTAAATTAATTAATGGATGATCTTTGGGCGGCGGCTCAACAGACAATACATCTAACGCAGCGCCCGCCAATTTTCCCGCTGACAATGCTTCTGCTAAATCCTGCTCGTTTATTAATTGTCCGCGTGATGTATTAATCAGGAACGCTGTCGGCTTCATCAGCGACAACAACTTTTTATCAACAAAGCCCTCGTTATCGGGTTTCAATGGACAATGAATTGAAATGACATCGCTCTCTGTAAACAAATTCTCGAGTGTTACGTTTCCAATGATTCCAAATGGAATTGATTTGTTGTAATGAATCACTGTCATCCCGAATGCTTCCGCAATTTTTGCTGTCTGTCGCCCAATTCTTCCATATCCAATAATGCCCATAGTCTTTTGACAAAGCTCCATGATGGGCGCTTTGCTGTAACACCAATCCTGTGAAGTAGACCATTCGCCCTGGCTAACGCTGCGGCTATTTTGTCCCACGTGGTTGGTCAATTCAAGAAGCAACGCGAATGCGTGTTGCGCAACAGAATCGGTGCCGTACACCGGGACATTACATACTGGAATTTTTTTAGACTTTGCAGTTGCAGCATCAACAATATTAAATCCCGTCGCCGAAACAGCAATCGCTTTCAGATGAGATGCGCTATTAATAACGTTTCCTGAAATGGGCGTTTTATTTGTGATGATGATATCGGCATCACTACAACGTTCACCTATAAGCGCTGCGGGAGTTCGATCATAATAATGCACTTCGCCCAGTTGATTAAATACATTCCAGTCGAGATCGCCTGGATTTAATGTGTATCCGTCTGTGATTACAATTTTCATTGCTAAACAATTTTCCGTCCGTTAATTCATTACAATCTACAAAATAATCGCGCATCTCGTTTCCGTAAGTATTGCGATCACATGAAGCCTTTCAAATTCAGGAATTACCGCTCATGTATCGGGACTCAATTTCCGCCTTTTGTCCATATTTACATTTTTCCTACGCAGATTCTTTGCCAACTTCACGCCAGTTTCAAAACCACAAATACGCTGATGAAGAAAATTGTACTATTTATTCTTTCCATTTTTTCATTGTTATTTTCAGTTCATGCGCAGTCCGTTAATGGAAAAATCAGTGGCTCTGTAGGTGATAGTGTTGGAAACGCCATTGATGCCGCATCCGTTTTGTTACAACGCGCGAGTGATACTGCAGCTTTGAAGACCATCCTGACCAACGCTTCGGGAAAGTTTGAATTTGAAGACATACCGGCAGGCAAATATCGAATTGTCGCAAGTGCTATAGGTTATTCACGTCAAACCAGCTCAGTCGTTGATATTAACTCTTCGAACACATTCGCAACCATTCAAAAAATCCGATTGCAAAAAAAAGTTGCTTCTCTTGAACAAGTTACTGTCGTCGGTAAAAAACCATTTATCGAACAACGTGTCGACAGAACAATCGTAAATGTTGATGCATCTGTTACCAGCGTTGGCGCCACCGCGCTTGAAGTGTTGGAAAAATCACCAGGCGTTACAGTAAACAAAGACGGAGTCATCAGCCTGAAAGGCAAGCAAGGTGTAACGGTTATGCTCGATGGAAAACCAAGTTATTTATCAGGCAGTGATTTACTCACTTTACTAAGTAACATGAACGCAAACCAGCTCGACCAAATTGAAATCATGACTAACCCTCCCGCGAAATATGATGCCGCCGGCAATTCGGGGATCATTAATATCAAAACAAAAAAGAATAAAGCAAAAGGATTTAATGGAAATGCAACAATAGCTTATGGCCAGGGAAAATATTGGAAAACAAATAACAGTCTCAACCTGAACTACCGGAATGGATCATACAACCTGTTTCTGAATTATAGCCTGAATGCGGGAGATGGATTTACTGACCTTCATATCACGCGAAAATATATCGATGCCGATGGTAAAACAATCAGTTCAATTTTTGATGAGCCCACTTATTTTAAATTTCATAGCCTGAATAATAATCTTAAATTCGGAATGGATTATTTTATCGGGCAAAAAACAACCATCGGTTTTGCTGCAACCGGTTTTATTTCACCACGTACGATAGACGGATCTAGCGTGGGATATCTGCAAAATGCAGACGGGCATACCGACTCCGTCGCGAATACCAGCACATCTGAACATTCACGTTGGATAAACGGAACACTCAACCTGAATTTCCGTCGTCAATTTGATTCCGCGCATGAAGTAAGCGCCGACGCAGATTATGTCCACTACAACGGCAAGGACAGCCAGCGTTTCATCAATGAATCATATTACCCCGATGGCGCAGTTACTTCACAAAATCAATTGAAAGGATATCTGCCGTCATTAATTGAGATTTATTCGGGCAAGATCGATTATTCACAATCATTCAAAAAGGGATTGAAATTGGATGCAGGATGGAAATCCAGCTGGGTGACGAACGATAACGCAGCAAATTATTTTGATGTCGATAGCAGCGGGTCACAACCCGATTACGGAAAAACCAATCATTTTATCTACAAAGAAAATATCAACGCACTCTATATTACATTGAATAAACAATTAAAAAAATGGAGCATTCAGGCCGGTGCACGTTTCGAGAATACCAATTACACGGGACATCAAACAGGTAATCCGCAAAAACCCGACTCTTCCTTCACACAACACTACAATAATATTTTTCCAACGGCATTCATCAGTTATGCACTGAACACAAAAAACCAATTTACATTATCAGTCGGACGGCGTATTGACCGTCCCGCTTACCAGGATTTAAATCCATTTCTGTTTTTTATCAATCAATACACATACTCGGTGGGTAATCCATTTCTTAGTCCACAGTATACAAACAATTTTGAGTTAAGCCATATTTATAAAGGAATACTCACCACTACACTGAGCTATAGTAAAACGGAAAATTATTTTACGCAATTATTCAGAACAGAAGGCAACACAACAATACTTGGTTTAGGAAATCTTGGCGAGTTGGAGAATTTTGGATTCTCGATCAACTACCAACTCGACGTTGCAAAATGGTGGTCGGTTACGCTCCACACAGATATCAATTATAAAAAAGTAAATGGTTTCACCAATGGATCAGATATCCGCACGGCAGCAGCCAATGGGCAATTTAATGCAAACAATCAATTTACTTTTAAGAATGGATGGTCAGCCGAGCTATCTGGTTTTTACAACAGTAAAGATGTGGAGGGACAATTCACTACTAAACCATTTGGACAAGTTGCTGCAGGCATATCTAAATCAATTTTAAAGAGTAAAGCAACGTTGAAATTAAATGCACGCGATATTTTTTACACACAAACGATTTACGGAAATATCGAGTATCAAAATGTTCGTGAAAAATTTATTCAAAGCAGGGATTCAAGAGTTATCAATATTTCTTTCACCTACAGGTTCGGCAAACCATTGAAAGACGCCGGGAGAAAACGCAGCAACGGGGGCGCCGCCGAAGAGCAAAACCGCGTAAAAGTGGGCTGATAAATCACTCAAAAACAGACAGGTCGACTTTAAGATTTCTTTAATAAACTTACGGGCATGTGTACCGTCTTAACTATGTACTGAAACAACGGTATATATTCTTAAATCTTAAAAACATCAAAAAATGAAAACGCTATTTACCTTATTAATGTTCATTTTAATTGCCATTACCGGGATTGTAAGTTGCAGACTTTTTATGCATTTTCACTACAACGTATCTGCGTTACTTACGGTCACAGCGATTCTTTCTATTATTTTTTGCATAAATGTAGTAAGTAACAAAAAAATCAATCTGCACTAATTGATGTTTATTTTTCGATATCCCCTGATAAAAAAATAGCAACAGAATGTATGATAATTTCTGTTGCTTTTATTTTTGTATCCGTCCTGTTTTAGAATTTTCTCATATTCGATTCAATACTGATCGGTATCATCACTAATTGTGGGTTCTTATTATCGTATTGCGAATTAAATAACCAATTATATAAATGATTCGTACCATTTAGAAGCCAATTGCTCGATGATGGCTTAGGTACATTCTCAAAATAATCTGCGTTCTGAACTTTCACTCTGATAGCCACAGCACTTTCATTATCCATTTTATCAGTGATCTCTTCTGACAATCCTTTTACGGATATCATTTCATTTTTGTCTGCAACAATCTTTGCAACACCCTGGATCTTTAAATAAAATCCTTTGCCCTTTTTAAAGAAGTCGAGTTTTGCAGAAATCGTTTTGTCAAACGAATCTACATGTTGCGAAGGTTTTGGAATGATGAACCAGACATCACCGGCATCATCTATTTCTGCTGAAGAAATTACATGTGTAGGCAGTTTAACCAACGAATCGCTATCTGTGAGAAATAAGGCGCTTTGTAATTCCTGAACTTTTTCCTTGAGGAACTTTATTGGTAGTGTTATCATAATTTCAGTTTAGCGATTAGAAATAGGCAACCGGTGTACCAAACGTGCGAGTCGTTGATTATAAGCAGCTTAGGTCATGTCAAGTCGTCTAAGGGTTTCCATTTGCGGGACTTCTTTTCCAGAATTCTAATTCTGAAGACTTTCTACCCCTCTTTTTTGCTTTGTGCCTTTGTGTGAAATGAAGTGTTTCACACAAAGACACAAAGAAAAACAAAAGGCTCAAAGAAGTGCTCAGTTGATCAATTGCTCAAGAAAAGGATCTGAATAGTCGGAAATAAAATGAAGAATATTCGTGTAGCGCGCGAACTCATTTGGTTCATGCATCGTGGTAATCACAACCGATTGCATGCCTGCATTTGCAGCCGCCTCAACTCCTTTTGGAGCATCCTCGAAAACAATACAGTCTGCCGCTGCGATATGTAGTAATTCCGCGACTTTAATATAGGTCTCGGGATCTGGCTTACTTTTCAAAACATCATCTGCGCTCACAATTGCCTTGAAGTAATGACGTATATCGAGATTATCCAAAACAAAGTCGATATTAAACATGATTGCCGCAGATCCTATTCCCATCAATATATTTTTCTGATACGCGCGTTCAAGAAAATCATGGAGCCCGGTTATCAACTTCAAATGAGGCTTGAATTCTTTCTGATAACCCTTTTCTTTTTCGATGGACAAATAATCCATCACTTCCCGCGTAAATTTTCCTTCGCCAAATATTCTCGTTAGTACCTCTGAATTTTTTCCGTACATCTGCTCCTTCACCTGGTCATAATTGAGATTTCCACCAAGCTCGTTATTGACAAGAGTATGCCATGCCCTGATATGAAATTCCATGTCGTCGATCATCGTTCCATTGAGATCGAATATGAATGCCTTTGGTTTTTGAGTCATCGATTGGATGTTAAATAAAATTGCCACAGTTTTGGTTGCATCTGGTGCAATAAACTGTGGCAATAAAATATTAATGAAGGAGTAACTATTGTTTGATCAATTTTACCATTCGGTCGTATCCTTTGCTGCCCTGGATACGCAAGATATACATACCTGGAGCGCCGCCCGGATTGATGTTTACAAAATTATCTCCGGATTGTGCTCTCACTGATTGTGTCAGATAAATCTTTCCTAACACATCTGTGACAGTTAATGAAAGGTTGTCCGGAGTATTCGTGTTGATGTTCAACCTGATCATATCAGTATAAGGATTATTATAAATTACCAGTGATTCACCTTTGGTGCCTTCTGACACCGTAATAATCTTACTATATTCAAATTTACCATCGAGGTCAACCATCTTTAAGCGATAATAACCTGTCGTTGCCAATGGCTGTTGATCTACGAATGAGTAATTTGTTGTGATAGACGAGAACCCTTTTGCCTGAACGGTTCCGATCTTATCAAAGCTGCTACCGTTACCACTGCGCTCAACATCAAAATGAGATGCGTTGATTTCAGTGCTGGTTGCCCATGAAAGTTTAATGTTTCCATTGTCCCTTTGTGCTATAAACTGAACGAGCGTGACCGGCAACGTTGTTCCGCTTGTAAATGAAACGATCGGGTTCCCTGTAAAGAACGGATCAGTGTTGACTGCTGTCGTTGCGGGTCCGAAAATGGTTCCGGCTACGCAGGTATTAAAAGGAGTCGTCACACAATTGATCGTGTACCTGGCAAAAAAACGTGATCCTGCTGGTGGTGGAGGCGTCGATCCAGGCGGATCAGGCAGAGATGCGTAATCAGGCGCCGGAGTATTATCACCCCATCCAAACTGGTTTAAGATAACCTGGTATGAACCAAAGTTTGGAAGATTACTACCATCCAAAATGTAATAAATTCCGGGTCCAAGTCTGCCACCGCCGGCGGGAGGGGCAGTAAGTGGTGGAGTTGACATCGGGCCAGTCTGTCCCGTGAATCCATCAACGTTATTCGCATTGATGAATGCGCTTCCATCCACAATCGTGATAAATGAGTTGTCGTTTATGTCCAACTCATCGTTGACATATAACGATGAATTTGCTAAAAGATCAATTTCTGTTCCCTGTAAAGCAACAGCGTATTGATTCAAATGCACGATCGAATTAGTATTGAGAACCACCTGGCTTCCGCCATCTAATACAACATGCAAATCGATTGTGATATCACCATTCAAAATGATCTTGCAATGGTGACATGGATTCAATATGCTCGGGACATTCGAGTTAAGCCAGGTAGCAGTTGAGAGCGTACATGGATTACATAAAGAACCATCATTTTCGAAAGTTTCGGCGGCAGTGTAGGGTGGCTGAGCAAAAACCGAATTAACAGATAGTAAGAACAAGCTTGATACAGTAAGCAGTACCGCTAAGTAAAATTTTTTCATAAACGAATAGTTAAAAGACAATCTGCGACATCATAGAATTGACCTGATGTAAAAAATGAATATTACTTATTAGTCTGAGGGTGACGAACTGCTATAAAAGCTGGGTGGCTTTGATTGGATGGGATTTCGCGAGCAAAGTAACAAAAAACTTAATGAGAAGTAGCGGATTATAGAGTTATGAACACTATGTGCAAAACTAGTACAAAAGTTAACAGTTAAAAATAAAACTGTCAATTTTTTTTATCCACGAATATGGTAGGCTTTAGGTTGGGTGAAAGCACGAATACCCTGGTAAGATAAGGTCGTCCCAAGTCCGGAATTTTTTCGACCCGACCATGGCAAAGCAGCACTTACACGATCGCAACAGTTCCAATAAACCGTTCCCACATTCATCTGCTTCATGACAGCGTTTGCTCTGTCAAAATCTTTTGAATAGACCGCGGCAGTTAACCCATATTCCGTATCCAGCATCAGCGCAACCGCCTCATCATCACTTTTCACTTTTTGAATTCCAACTACGGGACCAAAAGACTCCTCGGTCATCAACCTCATACTATGGTTGACATTCGTTAAAACAGTCGGTTCGATGTAATAACCTTTTTGATCTGATTTTTTTCCGCCGGCTAACAATGTCGCTCCTTTGTCTGTAGCGTCTTTAATCTGGTCGAGCAAAAACTGTACCTGTTCCCTTCTGCTAAGCGGGCCAACGTCAACAACAGCCATTGGCTCTCCCATTTTTAATTTTTTTGATTGTTCTACGTAGGAGGCAACGAAGCGATCAAAAATTTTCTCGTGTACATAAACTCTCTCGACTGCACAACAACTCTGTCCATTATTGTACACAACGCCTTCCAATACCGCCGCCGCAGTTTTGTCGATGTCATCTACATCATCCATTACATACAATGGATCTTTTCCTCCCAATTCAAATTGACTGGGAACTAGTTTATGAGCAATTTTTTCGGCGATATGACGACCGGTTTTGTAACTACCCGTAAAGAAGTACCCGTCAAAAGGTAGCTGCAACAAAAACTCGCCAACTCCACCCTTTCCAACTACCGTTTGGAAACAAGCTTCAGGGATGCCTGATTCGTACAAAAGTCTCGCAATATGCAGGCCCGTTAGTATCGTATACTCCGAAGGTTTGTAACACACAGCATTGCCGGCGATCAGTGCCGGAATTACGACATTCATCCCGACCAGGTATGGATAATTCCAGGCGGAAATATTTGCTATGACGCCGAGCGGCTCATACACAATTTTCTCCCGCGTTGCACCCTCCGTTACCACCCATTCATCTGCAAGATATTTTGCGCCATTGTCAATGAAGTATTGAACTCGTGCACGCGCTCCGTTCAACTCGTTGTACGACTGCTGCAATGGCTTGCCCATTTCTTTGGTCAGCGTTTCTGCAAGATCTTTTTTCTGCTCATCCAACAAAGCATGAAATCGCGCAATACAGGCAATTCGTTTTTCGACCGGAACTGTTGCCCACTCCAACTGCCCCTTTTGCAACATTTCAAATTTCCCATTTACTTTTTTGAAATCGTCTTCGGCAATCTCCTGGATTAATTCTTCGTTAGCCGGATTAATGATATGCATCTTTACGTTTTCTTTTTTTGAACCTCGTCAATAAACCTGTCTTTGATTTTTTTTGACAGTGGCGAATTTTCCAATTGCATTTTGTACATCCTCTCCGGGTGCCACTGTACACAGAGAAGAAATCCTTTGTTCGATTTGTCGGACCATTCAAAACCTTCTATCACACCATCACCTGAGCGCGCATTTGTTTTTAACCCATCCGCCAATTTTCCGATCGACTGGTGATGGGCACTGTTCACTTCCCCGACGTCGACATCACTGATATCGTGCAACAATGTGTTTGGTTGAACAGTTACAGTGTGACGCTTATCCTGGTCCTCCTTACAATGTATTTTGTTTCCGGCTTCACCCAGATCCTGGACCAGGTTTCCACCTAAAGCCACATTGACCATCTGTAATCCACGGCAAATTCCTAGAACCGGCAATTTCTTCTCATTCGCATGCTCAAATATCTTTTTTTCAAATTCATCTCTGCTTGTCTGGAATTCTTCCGGTTTTTTGTTGTAATTAATATTACCGTGATAAAATGCAGGATCAATGTCGACTCCTCCGCTCAGAATAAAACCATCGCACTTTGCAATATCATCTACATTATTTTTTACAAACGATAGTTCCACCAGCTCCATTTCGTCTTGCAAATCATCCCGGGTAAACCAATCCCAATAGTAACTGAAATTGGTTTTACTAAAGCTGATTCCAATTTTCTTTTTCATACTCGAAACTATAATGCTTCCAGGTAAAGGTTTTTAAAATTTTCCCGGGTAACAGGTTTGGGATTATTCAAATGACAGAAATCGTCAAACGCCAGGTCCGCAAGCGTTTCAATATGTTCCGGCTTGACTCCAATTCCATTTAATTTTATGGGAAGATTTGTTTTTTTGTTTAACGTAAACAAATGTTCGACCACGGCTTCACCATCGTCACTTTTCAAATCCAGCACTCTCGCCATTTTCCGGAAACGGGGCTCCTGTCCACTTATATTAAATCGCATCCCGTAAGGCAAATTTACGGCATTAGCCAATCCATGATGCGTGTCCAATAAGGACGATAATGGATGTGCGAGTGAATGCACAACACCCAATCCTTTTTGGAAAGCTACTGCTCCCATCAATGAGGCAATCATCATTTTGCTTCTCGATGCAAGGTCGGGTTTGTTTACGGCATCTGAAATAGAATCGTTGATCAATGCAATTCCTTCCAACGCAATTCCCTCGCAAAGTGGATGAAAATCCTTTGCAATATATGCCTCCATATTATGCGTCAGCGCGTCCATCCCGGTTGCAGCCGTAACAAACGGCGGCAGCTCCATCGTCAACAATGGATCAGCAAAAACAATTTTCGCAAGTAGCTTTGGAGAGAAGAGAATTCGTTTTTTGTGAGTTTCGTCTTCTGCGATGATCGCGCTTCGTCCTACTTCGCTTCCCGTACCGCTGGTTGTGGGGATCGTGATAAAATGCGGAACGTCCTCCGTGACATATTTATCTCCTCCTATCAAATCATCATAGTCAAATAGATCTTTGTGATGATTGATCCGAAGTGCAATAGCCCGCGCTACGTCCATCGCAGCGCCTCCTCCAATTCCAATAATCGAATCCCTGCCGCTGGCTTTATAGACATCACCTCCTTTGAGTACATCTGACTTTACCGGGTTCTTGTGGATATCCGAGAAAACTTCAACAGAAATCGATTTTGACTCAAGTTCTTTCTTTATTTTTTTAAAGAAATCCAGTTGTGCCACATTCGGGTCCGTTACAATTAGCGGTCTGGCAAGACCGTTAGTAGCAAGATACCCGGGCAATTCCTTGACTGCCCCTGCACCAAATCGGATTGTGGTAGGAAAGTTGTATTGACGAACAGTATTAAAATCGATCATAGTATATTAATTTAAATGTGGAAATGTGAAAATGTGGAAATTCTGCAGGTGGGGGATCATGGTGAAATTCTAAATTGCATTCTCACATTCTCACATTCTCACATTCTCACATTCTCACATTCTCACATTCTCACATTCTCACATTCTCACATTCTCACATTCTCACATTTCCACATTTTCACATTTGATTAGATAATCTCCATATACCTCCTCAATTCCCAATCCGTCACACTCTTTGAAAATTGTCTCCACTCCCACTCCCTCGTTCCCGTAAAATGGTCGACAAATGTTTCACCAAATAATTCTTTTGCAATCGCAGAGTGTTTCATTGCCTGGGATGCTTCCCAAAGATTGGCCGGAAGCGATCCATTTTTTTTATCCGTATATCCATTGCCGTTAGTCGCTTCAATTTTCAGCGGCAATTTTTTGCTTATTCCATACAATCCCGAGGCCAGACAAGCAGCCATTGCCAAATAAGGATTTGAATCCGAACCAACGACTCTTGTTTCAAGTCTCGTGGACTGTGCACTTCCGGGCAATGCCCTAAGCGCCGTAGTCCTATTATCGATACCCCACGTAATCGTTGTCGGTGCCCACGCTCCTTCCACCAGTCGTTTGTAACTATTGACCGTTGGCGCATACATCGGCAATATTTGAGGAAGACAATACAACTGCCCGGCAATATAATTTTCCATCAGTTCACTAATCCCTGTTTTACTTTTTTTGTCGAAAAACAAATTCTGTTTACCATCCTTCGACCAAAGACTTTGATGTACATGCCCGCTGCAACCGGGAAGCGTTTCATTGCATTTTGCCATGAAAGTTGCGAGAATGCCATGCCTGTATGCAATTTCTTTCACGGCACTTTTAAAAAGAACAGCTCTGTCCGCGGCCTCGGGAAGACCCGAATAAAGAATCGCCGCCTCGTACACACCAGGACCTGTTTCCGTATGTATGCCTTCGAGTGGCACATTGAATTTTTTCAACATATCGAATATGTCATGGAAAAATGCGCTTTTTTGCGAGGCGCGCAATATTGAATAACCAAACATCCCGGGAGTCATTGGTTGAAGGCCCTTGAAATTTCCAGACTGCGTTATTGATTGGTCGTTGATAAAATTAAACCATTCAAATTCCTGCGAGAAAGAAGGAATGTATCCCGCGGCATTTGCATTTTGCACCACTCTTTTTAACAATCTTCTCGGGCAAACAGGAAGATCATGGTCATCACGATCGCTGAAATCAGCCAGGAAAAAAGGCAGTCCATCTTCCCAGGGAACCTGGCGGAAGCTTTGAATATCGACCACTGCTTTCGCATCCGGGTAACCTGTGTGCCAGCCGGTGAGCTTCGCGTTGTCGTAGGCAAGATCAGCGGCATCCCATCCAAAAACCACATCACAAAAACCAAATCCTTTCTCAACGATGCCTCTGAATTTTTCAAAGCTGATCACTTTCCCCCTCAATATTCCGTCGATATCTGTCACAGCAAGCTTTACTTTCTCAGTATTCTGTTCCGTAAGCTGTTGAAGTATTTCTTCAATCGTCGGCTGATTATTCATTGAATTTTGTTTAAACGAAGACGAGCAAGGGATGAAGTTAATGTGAAAATGTGAAAATATGATGAGGTTGAGGTTGAGTGGGGACTGCCTATATAAACGTGCTTTCAAACTGATGCATGCGTGTTGCCGGTTTTTGCTCAAATCCAAGTTATTGTTCCGCTATCGAGCCGTTCCGGCCGGTTTCTCGCCGGTTTGTAGCCGGTCATCTGGCCATCAAACGCCCGTTAAACGCCCATCAACCGCCCATGGGCGACATCGTTGAATTATGACAGACAGATGGGCCACTCTCAATGACGTTATGCCCGGTTTAGAAAATAGCATTGACAGAATGTGCGCGGACCTATGCGCGGCAAAATCATTACCGAGCAGAGCAAAGATTGTTGTGAGGTCATTTCGCTCTCCGCACTTTTTTATTTCACTCTTAATTGATCGCTTCGTGCAAATCGATCTTACAGTTAATTACAAACTGGTCTGTCTTGATGAGAACTTTTAGCTCATGGCTATGGGGATAAAGAAGATTTAATCGTTTACCGATATTCTGGAGAAATGCATTGCCTCCATTCGCCAGCGTCGAGGTGTCGACGGGTTTACTCCAGGCTACACATATATATAATTGTCCCTCCTGTAAACGAATTTCAAGATTCAGGAATTTTTCGTTGAGGTCGAGCAGCGAAAGCTGACGGAAACTATTTTCAACCAGTGACAGGATTATAAACGGAGCGATCCGCTCTTCAGAAGTATTCCCGACAATATTAACGTTCACATTCAGATTGTCATTTCCCTCTTTTTCGAGTGCAACGTATTCTTCAATCAATTTTAATTCCTTCTGCAAATTCACTTTACCCTGGTTGGTGTCATACAATATATAAAGAAGTAATCCCTTTATCTTTCTAATCATTCCCGGGATAACCACCGGTTTTTTTTGGGACAGTACTTCAACTTTATCCAATGCATTGATCAAAAAAACCGGTTTCATTTCACCGTTGTGCAACACCGGTTCAATTTTTCGCTTTTCACTTTTAATTAGATCAACCTCCTGTTGTTTTATATACCACATCTTTCCGAGCTTGATGGCTGCGGTCAGGCAACCTTCCATATTAATCTGGCTAAACAAGGAGAAAAAATCCCATAAAAAATTACTGGAGTGTTCCATCTTGGCGTGCATGTCGAATGCTGCATAGATGGCAGGGTCCACGTACCTGGAATATAAACGAAAACAAAAAATAAAAAAGAGACTCAGGAGCAACCAAAATAGAACAAAGGAAATGTACTTGCCGCGCGACAGGTACCTGGGGATCAGAAAATAAATTATGGTATAACAAAACGCCATGTCCATCGGCATGGAGAAAGTCTCCACGATCAATGAGGGAACAAACGCTTTGTAGAAAGGGATCCTTGACCAGGAGAGTGTAACAAAAATTGTGTAATACAAAATCCACGTCGACCAAAAAAGAATATGTCTTGAAATACGATACCTCGGATTGTTAGAGAATATGAGGGGGTAAATATTCATGTGTTGTAAAAAATTAATCAGAGTTTAACGGTACCAGATAGAATAAAGGTAAACAAATCATTTTTGGAGATCAGCGATATCCATGCAAACAAGCAAATTGGATTTCAAAAGAAAGGTTAAATGAACCAGCTCACATTAAAACTGGCAGTTTTGGCAAACTGAGAATGCGTGCTAAGATTGCAACTATATTTAAAATACTGTAAGAGAAAAGGCTGAAGTCGCATTAAACGGAACCGAGACATGGAAAATCGGAACTAGAAACGTATTTGCAATTTCTCAAATTGTTTTCCTCGTCCAATTTGAGATTAGTAATAACCCGCGCAATCCGTTCTAATCCGCGCAATCCGCGATAAAAAAAAAGCAGGTAGTAGAAACCACCTGCGAGTCACATGAGAAAACTTCTATGGACAACAGTTAGACTCCGGAGAGGTTGTCCTCTAGAAAAAATTTAATTCCCCGGAATAATTTTGGCATTAACCAACCCCAAATTATAATAAGTTTAATCAACGTTCGTAACAAATCCTACCCAATGCCGATATTAATCTTCTAAAGGCTGCTTTTTAGCGTTTAACCCCGACTGTTAAAGATAAACTATAGAATTAGTAGACTATTGCACTCTCGAATTTTTTAAAAATTTTTCAAAAATCATTTGATTTTTTCCGGATTATTCAAAGATCGCGTTAACAGTTTACTAATGCGCGTTCACTTCGAATCTGAAATTTCCACCTTCAGTAACGAATTATCATCCTTAAGGAATTTAGGAAAGTATTGTGAACAGCAATTGATCAATTTAGCTTGTCATCTGCTCAGAGCGCACCAAAATTTCCACGCAATGAAGAAATGCGATATGCATGCGGCTAATAATCCTGGATACATGCACTTGCGCAGGTGCCACTCCTTCCATTTGCTTTTTTAATTATTAATACATAACAAACAAAACACTGCACATGCGAACTTTACTCATTCTGTTATCATTTACTGTTGCGCTTTGTGTGACTGCACAAGCACAAACTGTTACAGGCAGAGTTACAAATCCAAAGGGCGAGCCTGTTTCATTCGCAACGGTCAGGGTTAAGAACACCAAGACCACCGTTGCTGCTGATGTCGACGGAGCATTTAAGATCAGAGCAGCAACAGGTCAAACGCTGATCATCAGTGCTGCGAACTACGCAACGCAGGAGATCATTGTGCAAAATCCGGATAATATTTCTGTCACACTGCAGGTTCAGGAAGCAGGATTGAATGAAGTAGTTGTAACAGCGCTTGGCCAGTCGAAGTCCAAAGCGAAAGTCGGATACTCTACTGCATCATTCAACAACGAAGCCATCACGAGAGCTTCTCCAATCAGTATGCTCGATGGATTGCAGGGAAAAATTGCTGGTGCAGATATCTCCACACTTAGTGGTACACCAGGCGGATCTACAAAAGTTGTGCTCAGAGGATACGGTGTAATCGGTGGTGGCGGTAACCAGCCCCTGTATGTCATCGACGGTATTCCACTTAGTGACGCTTTATTTAATGTAGCAGCAACAGGCGGTAATGGTCCCGCACTTTCTGACTACGGAAATGGTATGAATGATGTGAATCCCGCCGATGTAGAAAACATTACTGTATTGAAAGGAACAGCTGCTGCTTCGCTTTATGGTTCGCAAGCGAAGAACGGTGTTATACTGATCACTACAAAAAGAGGAAAGGCAGGAAAGATGAAAGTTGATTTCACATCTACTTTCAATTTAACGGAAGTTGGAAAACTACCTACTTATCAAAAGGAATTCGGACAAGGCTGGGGCGGCACATTCATTTTATCTGAAAACGGAAGCTGGGGACCCAAACTTGACGGGAAGATGAGACCATGGGGAGCGACAGTCGACAACTCACAACTTATAAAACCATTCTCTGCTCAAAACCTCAGGGACTTTTTTGATTGGGGAACGGAGTCAAATAACAACATCTCCGTATCCGGAGGTAATGATCGCACAAATTATTATTTCTCCTATGGAAATGTATTCAGTGATGGTATCCTTCCCAGCGATGTGGACCGTTTACAACGTCACACACTTTCACTTCGCACAAATACCACGTATGAAAATTTCTCGATCAGCACTTCCTTGAACTATATCAACAGGAATCTGAATACACCTGCAAAATTTTCTCTTTCGCCTTTCGGAAATGATATCTACACACAACTTTGGCAATTGCCAGTAGACATTCCGGTAAAAGATTTCAAGGCGTATAACAATAAATTCTTCAACGTAGACAATTACTTCACCCCATACGCTGAGAATCCATTTTATACTTTGTATGAAAATGGAAGTAATCAAAAATCGGACAGGATATATGGTAAGATCGACATGACTTACAAGTTCACAAACGAATTGTCCGCACAGTTCCGTTTCGGCGGTGATTTCACAAATGCAAGAACAAAAATCTGGAATGCTGTCAACGCACCTTCTCCCGGAAGCTGGAATGCTGGTAATAACGTGGAAGGCGCCGCAAGAAGACCGGACATCGGATCTTACCAGGAACAAACAGATTATAACAGCATCCTGAATGGCGACTTTATCGTGAAGTATGTGAAAGATCTTGGAAAAGACTTTTCACTGGATGTTCTCGGCGGTGTAAATTATTATCAAACGCAGGCGTCAAATGTAACCGCTGCAATCCAGGGATTGACAGTTCCGAAGTTTTATAATCTTTCAAACTCGGATAATCCGCCAACATCTTCAAATGGCTACGCTCAGAAAAGACTTATCGGTTTGTATGGACAAGCCATCATAGGATTTAAAGACCAACTGTATTTGACAGTGAATGCACGCAATGACTGGTCGTCTACTTTACCAATCGATCACAATGCATTCTTCTATCCCGGTGCAAACTTGTCATGGATCGCATCGAATACATTCAACCTGACAAACACCGGAATTTCATTATTGAAATTCCGCGCTGCATATGGAAAAACAGGAGCTGATGCAGCACCTTATCTCGTTTATCCAACGCTCACTCAGGTTGCAATCAACCAATCAAATATTTATTCGGGTATGCGTTATGGAACAGTTACGTTTCCATTTAACGGTGTGAATGCATTCACCATAAATAATAACATCGGTAATCAGAATCTCAAACCAATCATCACAAAAGAAATTGAAGTCGGAACTGAAATGAGATTCTTACAAAACAGAGTCGGAATCGATGCTGCTTATTATGACAAGCAAACTGAAGGACAAATCTTCACAGTTCCTATCGCACCATCTACGGGTTATACAGGCTTGGTAGAAAACATTGGTGTGGTTAGTAACAGGGGTGTTGAAGTCACTTTCGACGCGATGCCGGTTCGTACGAACACAGTAACATGGAAACTCACTTATACTTTTTCAAAGAACTGGAACAAAGTATTGAGTCTTACACAGGGTCTTGACAAAGTAATTGAAGCAACTGACGGGTTGAGCGGCGGCATTGAGTTTGACGCGATTCCTGGCAAACCAATCGGACAATATCTGAGTCCTTATCCCGTATTTGCACCTGATGGAAAAATTGTAGTAGATCCAAACACGGCGTTCCCAGTTCAGGCGGCAGACAAAGTCGACATCGGAACATCACAACGCGATTTCTCGATGGGACTCGTGAACGTAATCACCATAAAGGATTTCCAGGTGGGATTTTCACTCGACTATCGCAAAGGTGGTGTGATGTATAGTGGTACTGCAGATCTTACTTTATTTACAGGTAATGCACTCGCTACTGCATACAATGATCGTAAGCCATTTGTCATTCCAAATTCAGTGAACATGACTACGGGAACTGACGGCAAACCGGTTTATACTGAAAACAAAACAGTGGTAACAGAAGCGAACTTCAGCAACTACTTCTATACAAATAACAACAAAGCCCTCGCTTATCCAATGAGGCTTATTGACAAATCATTTGTAAAACTAAGAGATGTTACGATTACGTACAACCTGCCAAAAGCATGGGCAAGCAAGTTAAGGGCTGCTAACCTTTCTTTGACAGCATACGGAAGAAACTTCATTCTCTGGGTGCCGAAGTCAAATCCATATGTTGATCCGGAAGTTTCAAATCTTGGCAATGACCTTACAAGTGAATTTGGCGAATACGGAGCCGGTGTTGGTCCAACAACAAGAACTTATGGTTTAACATTAAGAGCAAGCTTCTAATCATAATTTATTTATTAAACTATCAATAAGATATCATGAGAATTTCGAATAAAATTGTCGCATATACAACGGGGTTAGTTTTACTGCTATCCGGCTGTAAAAAACAATTGGATATCAACCACGACCCGAATAATCCACCGGTTGATGAAGCAACACCACAATTAATTTTTCCCGGCGCTGTTATGTCATCAGCCGCTACAATTGGTGGCGAATATGCAATCCTGGGAATGTTGTGGTCCGAATTTGCCACGGAAGATGCATTTTCATCCCAATACAGAAACCTGGATTCATACAGTGCAACCGGATCAGATCTGAATACCAACTATGGTGAATTGTACACCGGGGCACTGAGCGATTATCAACTGGTGCTCGACAAATCAGTGGCAGCAGAAGATTGGAATTTTTATTTGATGGCGACGGTAATGAAAGCATATTCGTATGCGACGCTGGTTGACATCTACGACCAGGTTCCATTTACAGAAGCATTACAGGGTGTCGCAAATCTGCAACCTCATTTTGACGCAGGAGATGTAATTTATGACAGCCTCATAAACGAAATCGATGTTGCACTCGGCAAAGATTTTTCGGCAAGAACAAACTCTGATCCGGGAACTGCAGATTTTATTTTCGGTGGAGATATGGCAAAGTGGATGCAGTTCGCGAATACGCTGAAATTAAAGTTGTATTTGCGCATGGTGAATAAGAACGATGCAAAGGCACAGGCAGGAATCACCGCGCTGTACAACAACGGTGGAAACTTCTTGACAGAAGATGCGGCCATATCAACTTTCACAAGCGTGCCAGGAAAACAAAATCCTTTCTACGCGTATAATATTTTTTCGCTTAATACAACAAATAACCTCAGGGCGAGTATCACATTCCTGAACTGGCTGAAAGAAAACAGTGATCCGCGCATCGTTTCTTATTTTGGAAGCCCTACCGCAATTGGTATTCACCAGGGAGATTTCCAAAACACAACAGATCCAACTTATGCGAATGCTGCAACTTTTGTACAGGCGCCAACAGATCCGGTGCAATTTATTTCGGGACCTGAATCATACTTCATGCAGGCTGAAGCAAGAGAAAGATATTTTGGTGGCGACCAGGCAAAAGAATTGTATGACTTAGGAGTAACAGCAGCATTTAATTTCTGGGGATTTGATGCAAGCGGATTTATCGCTCCGGGAGGCGCGTACGAATATCCAACCGCCGGAACTTTTGATGATAAACTCGATGCAATCATTACGCAAAAATGGGCATCACTACCCGGATCACATGCATTGGAAGGATGGCTCGAAAGAAACAGAACAGGATTTCCGAAGTCAAGCCCAGTATATTCTACAGATCCTTCCTGGGTGCCTGGAGAATTTGTTATTGCGAAAGCAACAGTTATCGGGCAGAATTATCCAAAGCGTTTGGTTATCCCGGATGAAGAAAGATCAACCAATAAAAATACTCCAGACCAGGTTCCAATTACAACTCCGGTTTGGTGGGGAAAATAAAATTATAAATCTTAAACTAACGTGAGATGAAATATAAAATCATTGTTTTTTTATTGGCGATCGTAAGTGTATTCTCCTGCAAAAAATACACGGTCAGAGAGGATGATCAATACGTCGGCATTTCGAAAATTACTTATTATGTGGTGCTCACATTGAAAGGAGACGCAATAATGTCTCTCGTCAAAGGTGATCAATTTACTGATCCCGGCGTAAACGCAGCCTCGAATGGAGCTGATGTTCCATATACAACCGACGGAACAGTTGATGTCAATACGCCTGGATTGTATGTGCTCACTTATTCCGCTGTAAACGCTGATGGTTTTTCGTCTTCTATCAGTCGCCAGGTTGTGGTACTCGATGCGCATGAAACTCCCGGAACCGATATTTCCGGAAGTTATGATTACGTTGGTAGTTCGACGTTCACCGCTACGATCACAAAAGTTGCGGAAGGTGTGTACTCTGCCGACAACGTATGGAGCGGCGCTACTGTGATTCCCGCAACGATTGTCACACTCAACGGAACTGACATCACCATTCCAAATCAACTAAGCGGATATGGAGAAATGTTTGGAACCGGCGTGTTGAACGGGACTGGTAAATTAGTTTATACGATCAGTATTCCCGCTGTAGGTATCAACGACGTACCAAGAACATGGCAAAAACAATAATTCAAAAAGTTCAAAATAAAAACATGAAAAAATTACTATTGAGCGCAACTGTTTGCATTGTTCTTCTGACAGGTTGTATAAAAACAGAAGCCCCCGGGGGCGTTGAATCGAAAGCCTTGGTCAACGAATGGTGGATCACCGTGACTGTCGCCGGTAATGACATTCTTGGAGGACACGTTGCTTTTACAACTTATAACAGCGCCGTTCTCAACCAGGATTCAATTTGGGTTGATGATCTTGGCAATTTCTGGAATTTCAAAGTGAAAGCTGGCGCAGATTTAAAGGCGCTCACGTTTGCAACAACCGACGCGCAAAACGAAAATTATGATAGCAAAGTAACGCTCACGAATGGTAAAATTTTACCAAATGCCGGCCATTCAAAAACTGGCATTATTACCGACAGCATTTATGTTGAAGCAAAATTCAACGACGATCCGGACAACCTTACTTACGTAATCAGCGGCACTGCAAGAACTTTCCGGGCAGAGGATGATTACTAAAATTGAGGCTTAGTCACAAAAGCACTCTACCGGTTAAATAGAATAAGCCGCAGGACAAGAGAAAAAACGCTCTTGTCCTGCGGCCTTCTATTTTTATACAACTGTTACAAAAAAATCCTCAATGCGAACCAATTTTAAATTATTACAAATAATTGCCCCGTTTTTTTAATCTGGTTTATAAATTCGAAAAATCAATTGCTGCTAAAAAAAGTATCTCATCTGCCAATAATCTCCGCTTATAACAATTAACTTTTTAATCCCCGTTTAAATTCACTACTTGCTGCTTCTTCTGCTACACATAATTCCCAAGGCTGAAAATTGTATACTAAAACTGGCTTTACCCTAACTCAACTGAAATGAACAGGGAAGAAATCATAAATGACAGGATTGTAAAATTGATTGGCGCTACATTGTTAGGAATAATAATCCCTAATATCGCCGGCCTCATAAACAATTCACTTTATACTACTGGTGAATTACTCCTCTGTTATTTCTATTTCATTTCAATCGCGTTTGTCATTTGGCAGGGCAATGTATGGCTAATGTATTTCATTCGTAAGAAATACGAATGGCGCTACAACCTGTATTACAAAATCATTTTGTCCCTCTTCCTTGCCAATATAATTTATTCTGGAATTTTGGGTGGATTGCTTCTTTATGTTTGGAAGAATTTTTCAAGGGAAACTTACACGGGATGGGGACCGATCCTCAACACGACAATCGTCATTATCGTCTCCGCCAGTTTCATCACAAATATTTACGAGATCATCTACCTGAATAATGAGCGTGAATACAACCTTACAAGAGCCGAACAACTGAATATTGCCAAAGCGCAGGCAGAATTAGAAGCCTTAAAAAATCAAATTGATCCTCATTTTATTTTCAATTCGCTCAACACGCTGTCATTTTTGATCACAAGGGATCCACAAAGCGCCAGACTATACAACGACACACTTGCTAAAGTTTATCGTTACATTCTAGGCAACAAAGACAAAGATCTTGTGTTGTTACGGGAGGAAGTCGAATTTATCAGCAATTATTTTTACCTGTTGAAGATTCGTTTCAGCGAAGCAATTAATATGGAAATAGAAATCACAGACCTGGCGGCGGAAGATTTTCTCATTCCCCCCATTTCTTTGCAGACTTTGGTGGAAAATGCAATTAAACACAATGAGTTCACGGATAACAATCCGCTCACAATTAACGTGTCCGTTTTTTCAGGATACGTGGTGATCAAGAACCCGATCAAACCAAAAAATTACGGCGGACCAACATCAAGGATCGGATTAAGCAACCTTGACAACCGGTATCGATTGATCACAAAGCGGAATATTATCATAGAAAATAATTTCAAATTTTTTACTGTTAAACTACCTATTCTAAAATTTTAATTATGAAACTGCTAATTATCGAAGATGAGAAGCCTGCATTTGAGAACCTTGCAGAAGAGCTGTGGCAGATCGATGAAAACATACAGGTGCTCGGCTCATGCAGCAGCGTGGATGAAAGTATAAAGTGGTTAAGTTCAAACCCTCAACCCGATTTAATACTGATGGATATTCAATTGTCTGACGGACTTTCATTCAATATTTTCAAGTCCGTAAACATTACCTGTCCCGTTATTTTTATCACAGCGTATGACAAGTACCTTACGCAGGCTTTCGATTATAATAGTATCGACTACTTGCTAAAACCAATCAACCAGGAAAAGCTCAAGAACGCGATTCGGAAATATAAGTCGCTACAGAACTATTTTGTAAATAATCACTCTGCCATTCTTGACTATCTCAATAACCAGGACAAGAAAAAATCGCGCATCCTTGTAAAGCGTGGAATGGAATTCCAGACTGTTCGTGTAGATGACATCGTTTATTTTTTCACGGAGCACAAATTGGTTTTTTTGGTCGATAAAGACAATCGCAAATACCTTGCAGAAAAAAATAATCTCAGCGAACTAGAAGAAGAGCTGGATAAAAATCTTTTCTATCGGGCAAACCGGAAATACATCATCAACGCAAATTTTGTAAAACGATTCAAGCCGCTTGATCGAAGCAAACTCAGCGTGGAACTGCAGTTGCCGATTAATGAAGAAATTATTATCAGCCAGGAGAATTCGTCATCTTTCAAAAAATGGATCAGCGAGATGTAATCGCGGATTTGCGGATTTAAACGGATTTCCGCGCATGGAAGAGCAGATGCAAATATTTGGTTCTTTCTTTGCGCCTTTGCGAGAAAAATTCTCTCGCAAAGGCGCAAATGCGCAAAGAAAGAACGCATGATAAATTTGGATCTACAACATTCTTCATATTTACTTAGAGCGGCACAAAGAAAATTCAAGACACAAGCATTTTACATAGCCGGATTTTAAACGAATTTCCGCGGATGGAAGTGCAGATGAAATATTTGGCTCTTCCTTTGCGCCTTTGCGCCTTTGCGAGAGAATTTTTCTCGCAAAGGCGCAAAGGCGCAAAGAAAAAAGGCATGATATATCTGGATCTAAAACATTCTTGTGTCTTCAAGCCACCTAGAACGTCAACAAAAACGCGGTCCCCTGCCCTTCCACGCTCTGCACTTGAATATTTCCTTTGTGCAACATCATAATTTGTTTGCAAAGGCTCAATCCGATTCCACTTCCATTCTTTCTTGTACTAAAAAAAGGGACAAAGATTTTGTCGAGAAGATCAATGGGAATTCCGATCCCGTTATCTGCAATTTTGATAACTGTTCTATTGTTTAATGCGGGAGTTCCGGATAAGACAACGCGAGGATTCGGTTTATCTTTTACTGCTTCGATAGCGTTAATAAGAAGATTGATTAGCACCTGTTCAACCAGGCTCGAGTCCACTTCAAGTGCCAGGTCAGGGTCTTTCAATATGATTTCAAGCTCAATATTTTTTTGTTCGAGCGTGGGCTGCATGAGTGAATTCAAATTCTCAAAAAGATCACGCGCGTAGATTTTTTTGAGATTGGGAGATGTAATCTTATTGAGGTTCCGGTATGTTTCTGTAAACTTCAATAATCCTTCGCTTCGACGGCGAATCGTATCAATACCAAGTTGGAGATCTTCGATTGCGCCCGGATTTTCTCTCAGGTGGTCCACCGATTTATTCAATCGGTCGAGCATAGTATCCGCGAGTGACGAAATCGGCGCCACTGAATTCATGATTTCATGCGTCATCACACTCAGCAATTTTTGCCATGCCCGCGCCTCTGTTTCGTCAAGCGCTTCGTTCACGTTTTGGAAAGCGATCAGTTTATATATCTTATTGTCAGTTTGAAATGCTGTGGCTGATAACAAAGCTTTAAATATGCTGTTATCTTTTGAAATTGAAATTACTTTGCTTTCCCCCGGCCGAAGTGCCAACACTTCGTGGTACAGTAAATCGTCGCGCCGTGATAACGAGTGAATGGTTTTGAGATATGGAATCCCCAACATTCTCTTCAGTGATTCATTCATCCAGCCAGTTTCCCCCGTCTTATGTTCGTATGAAAGAATTCCCGTTTCAACAAGCTCGAGTATTTTTTGAAGATACACGTACTGCGTTTCCTTTTCTTTGCTGATCACCTTGAAAGTTGTATTGATTTCGTTGAATCCTTTGCGCAAAGGTTTTAACTCCAATGGTGCATGTTTCTCATCAAAATACCTGGAGAAATCGCGATAATGAATTGACTCGACAAACTGCTCAACCTCATCTTGTGCTTTTAGATTGAACCGATAAAAATCAAATATCTGGAAAATGATTATCGGAATCATAATCGCCAGGTAAACGAACTGCGCCTTCACGATGATGAAAGCAGAAATCGTGACAGTGAGAAACATCAACAAAACGCGTATGACAATGCGTAGCTCGAATTTTTGTAACATGTTGTAAGCGATATAAATTCAAAGATAACATATTCGATATGCTAAACGCCGAACGCCGAACGCAGGAGCACCCTGCATTCGGCGTTCGGCGTTTAACATTCAGCGTTCATCAAATATCGTATTTACTCAATCTCCGGTATAATGCCGTCCTTGTCAATCCAAGTTCTTTGGCCGCTTTGGAGATATTTCCATTATGTTTTTCGATCACCTTGAGAATCGTATTTTTTTCGATGGTACTTAAGGTGAAATCAGGTATTTCATCCGGCATATCTTTGACCGACTCCAACGGAGAAAAGATCAAATCACTTGCCTGGAGTTTTTCATGTTCCGACATGATCACGGCGCGCTCAATTGTATATTGGAGTTCTCGCACATTGCCGGGGAAATGATAGGCTTTCAGTTTCTCCAGGGCCCTCGGTTCAAAATCATTCGCGGGCTTCATATACTTCGCCGCATAAATTTTTGCAAAGTGACGTGCAAGCAAAACGACATCGTCGCCGCGCTTGCGTAATGGGGGCACAATGATTTCAACTGTATTGATTCGATAAATCAAATCTTTCCTGAACTTGCTTTCGTTTGCTAATTCTGCCAAAGGAAGATTCGTCGCACACACCAGCCTGATATCAATCGGCAGCGCCTGGTTCGTTCCCAGTCGACTAATCTGGCGATTTTGCAAAACAGACAACAACTTTGCCTGCTGATGCAATGTAATGTTTCCAATTTCGTCGAGAAATAGAGTTCCGCTGTTAGCAGCTTCAAACCGCCCAACACGATCCTCACGCGCATCAGTAAACGCACCTTTCTTATGACCGAACAATTCACTTTCAAAAAGAGTTTCCGTCAACGCACCGACATCCACCTTAATAAATGGTTTGTCAGTCCGCAATGATTTTTGATGAATCGCCTTTGCAATAAGATCCTTCCCGGTACCATTTTCTCCAAGGATGAGAATGTTGGCATCGGTGGGCGCAATTTTCTCCACCTTATAAAAAATATCGCGCATTGCCTCGGAATCACCGATCAATTCAGATCCGATCACAGAATCGCCCGTGGTGATCGTGATGGAAGCACTCTTATTGGTTTCTTTTCTTTTCAAAGCATCTTTTATAGTGCCGATCAATTTTTCATTATGCCAGGGTTTCACTACAAAATCAGCAGCACCTTCTTTGAGTGACCTCACCGCGAGGTCAATATCGCCGTAGGCGGTTATCATGACTACCGCCGCCTCGGAACCAAACTCCTTGATCTTTTTCAGCCAAAACAGTCCCTCATTGCCGGTGTTGATGGTACTGTTGAAATTCATATCTAGTAAAACAAGATCAAAGGCCTGCTTTGAAAGCATCGACCTGATGTTTTCAGGGTTCTTCTCAGTCACCACTTCCGATGCTTCGGTCTTCAACAGCAAGCGTACGGCAGTGAGCACGTCCTGATCATCATCTATGACTAATATAGAAGCGTTTTTTAAGCCCATGTGTAACAAGAAAATTTTTATGTCGTCTTATGCAACAAAACAATGCCACAAGTTTACTTTAATATAATGGCGTGGCAATTAATTTTTTACAATTAATGCCTTAGAATTGCGGTGTATCGAAATCGTACAGTCTGTGTATCGGAAACGCACTAATGCGCACATTTTGAGGACTTAAAATGCTGTATATCATTATTATTATATTTCTGGCATGTGATTGATAGAAATGGGGTAAGAAATTTTCTTATGTAGTAGTAGAATAATCACCGGGTATGTTTATACTTGGTGCTTTAATTAAAAACTTCAAAAAAAAAGTAATGGTAGACATAGTTAGAAAGAAAAAGCGGTGGACGACGAAAAGAATTTTGACTATCGCGGGTATTGCCGCCATCGTGTTGTTGGTAGGTGGAAGTTATTATTTCACTTCTGGAAAATCGAGGTTGAATGTCGATATGGAACGTATCAGTGTTGATACCGTCACAAAAGGTCCTTTCCAGGAAACCATACCGGTCAACGGCGATGTCATGCCCTTCACCAGTATATATCTTGATGCATTGGAAGGTGGTCGCGTCGAAGAAAAATATGTTGAAGATGGAACCATCATGAAAAAAGGTGAACCGATTCTTCGCCTGTCAAACACCAGTCTTGAAATGAACCTGGTAAACCAGCAAACTGCTGTGTATAACAACATCACGCAAATGCAGATCGCGCGTAACGCCGCGATCCAAAATACGGTAACAAAAAGACAGGGTCTGACCGATGTGGAAAGCCAGCTGAAAGAAGCACAGAGAATCTACGAACTGGACAAAGCTTTGTATGAAAAGAAAGTAATCGGATCACAGGAATTCAAGAAAGCGGAGAACGACTACAATTATTATCTACAGAAAAAGCAATTGTCAGAACAAATTCTCGAACAGGATTCAGTATCCAATGCGCAACAACTTGATCAGGCAAAACAAACTTTGCAAGGTGCACAGAATGCGTTAACGATCATGAATAAAAAAGTGGGTGACTTAATCGTACGCGCTCCGGTAGACGGACAGCTGACTTCACTCGATGCGGAAATTGGTGAAAACAAAACACAAGGACAAAGGCTTGGCCAGGTAGATGTGTTGAGCGGTTTCAAAGTGCGTCTCACAGATGTCGACCAACATTATATATCACGCGTGTATACGGGATTGATCGGCCACTTTACATACGCGGATACTTCTTATACTTTGAAAATTACAAAAGTGTATTCGCAGGTAACAAACGGACGGTTCCAGGTAGATATGCAATTTGTGGGTCGCGTTCCAAAGGGTATTCGCCGTGGTCAGACGCTTCAAATACTCCTCGCATTGAGCGACGAACGCCAGGCAATACTTGTAAAAAGAGGCGGATTTTACCAGCAGACAGGTGGCAACTGGATATTTAAAGTGAGCGAAGACGGAAAGACTGCATACAGAACGGATATCCAACTCGGCAACCAGAACCAGGAATATTATGAAGTATTGCAGGGGTTGAAACCGGGTGATAAAGTAATTACCAGCAGCTATGAGAACTACGGCAACATGCAGGAACTCGTACTGAAGAAATAAAAAACGTTATACTAAAACCTGTTTTATGAAAAGAAAAATCATTTACACATTAATTCTGGTATGTTGTACCGGCCTGTATGCAACATCTAAAGAGTTTTCTGCGACAGGTAAACAAGAAGAGATCGCAAAACAGGTAACCGTACCAATGATCAAACAAAAACCATGTAGTGAAGAAATTGCGCAGCTTGCCCCGCTTGTCAATATTTTCCTCCAGGTTTAATAAAAATGTTTAGCTTAAAATTTTAACGTTCACCATATAAATTGTAAATAAATGATCAACATCACCAACCTCGAAAAAATCTACAGGACCGAAGAAGTGGAGACAATTGCATTAAACAAACTTTCTTTTGAAGTAAAGGAAGGCGAGTTTGTTGCTGTTATGGGACCTTCCGGATGTGGAAAATCAACACTGCTCAACATCCTCGGATTGCTGGATGATCCAGATGCCGGTAGTTTTCTTTTCAACGGTATCGAGGTAGCTCACTTCAATGAGCGCAAAAGAGCGGATCTGCGTAAAAAGAATATTGGATTTGTGTTCCAAAGTTTTAACCTGATCGACGAACTGACTGTTTTTGAAAATGTAGAACTTCCATTAATCTATCTTGGAGTAAAAGGTGAAGAAAGGAAAAAACGCGTAGAAGTTGTGCTTGATAAAATGCAGATCATGCATCGTCGCAATCACTATCCGCAGCAACTCTCCGGCGGTCAGCAGCAGCGTGTTGCCGTAGCCAGAGCTGTAGTTAATATGCCAAAATTGATTCTTGCGGATGAGCCTACCGGAAATCTCGATTCTTCCAACGGTAATGAAGTAATGCAATTGTTGACTGATCTTAATGAACAGGGAACTACCATTATCATGGTAACACACTCTGAACATGATGCTCAGTACAGTCACCGCATTATTCGCATGCTCGATGGTCAAACTGTTACGGAAAATATCCTGGTGTAACTCTTCGACTGGTGATTGAGCAACCCCGGATCATTTTAAATCAGTGTGAGAAATGTGGAAATGTGGAAATGTGAAAATTAGGCACTTCAATATTTGATTCTATTGGAAAGTGTGAATTGTCAATAAAAATCAATCTGCAGAATTTTCAACTTCCCACATTTCCCACATTTTCACATTTCTAAATTGGGGCCATGTTTAAAAGCTATATAAAAGTTGCCTGGCGTAATCTGATGAAGAGTAAAACTTATTCTTTCATCAATATTTTCGGGCTGTCAGTAGGTCTGACCTGCTGCATGTTGATCACCTTATACATCCTCAACGAACTCAACTACGACAAGTTTCACAAGAAAGGAGATAACTTATACCAACTCGGAACCACCTTCAAGTTGCAGGGCGATGAAAACACTTTGCCCAATACGCCGGCTGCGATGGGCGAAATAATGAAGCAGGTTTTCCCGGAGATAAAAGAGACGGGCCGGCTCACGGCACTCTTTTCAGAAGACAAAACTTTATTGCAGTACAAAGAAGACAACGGAGAAATCAAATCATTCTACCAGGAAAAAGGCTATCTCGCAGATTCCACTTTCTTCCGGATGTTCACGTATGATTTTGTCGAAGGCGATCCGAATACTGCACTCGATCATCCAAACATGATCGTATTGTCAGAAGATGTTGCAAAGAAAATTTTTGGTAACCAACCGGCTCTCGATAAAATCCTTCATATCAGCAGCAGCACAAATGGAGATCACGACTACCAGGTCAAAGGCGTATTTCGTCCGGCCAAATCTCCCTCCCATATCGACGGAACTTTTTTCATGAGTATCCTCGGCGGCAGTATCGAAAACTACATGAAATCCCGCGGACATGATCTTGCTACAAACAACATGTATTATACTTACTTGTTGCTGCAACCTGGAACAGACCCAAAAAAACTCGAATCAAAATTTCCAGCGTTTCTTGATCAGTATGCTGCAAAAGATCTGAAGGCGATGGGATTTCAAAAAATACAGTTCCTTGTGAAGTTGAAGGATATTCATCTTTCTCCCCAATTCAAAACAAATATCACACCGCCCGGAAGCGTAACTTATTTATATATTCTTTCATCAATTGCACTTTTCACATTGATGATTGCGTGTATCAATTTCATGAATCTCTCTACTGCACGTTCATCCAAACGCTCAGCTGAAGTCGGAATACGAAAAGTATTAGGTGCAGAAAAAAAATCATTGGTCTCCCAATTCCTCGGCGAATCAATATTGATGAGCCTGATTGCATTTTTATTTGCCCTTGGATTCACCGCTCTACTATTACCGGCTTTCAATAGTATTTCAGGAAAAGATCTTTCACTTTCATTCAGACATGATCTTCCTGTTATCGCCGGATTTTTTATTTTATCTTTTATAACAGGACTTATTGCCGGCAGCTACCCTGCATTTTATTTGTCATCTTTCAAACCTGTGAAAGTCCTGAAAGGAAAATTTTCAAACACATTCTCTGCAGTGTGGCTGAGAAAAGGATTGGTTATTTTCCAGTTTATCATTTCGGTGGTCCTGATTATTTCATCAGTCATCATTACAAACCAAATGAACTACCTGAGATCAGCCGATCTCGGATTTGATAAAGACAGGCAGGTCATTGTTCCATTGAGAAGCGAAAAAGCCAAGAATATTTTTTACTCCCTGAAGGCAGAATTGCAGCAGTCGCCACAAATAGTCAATGCCGGCGGCTCGATGTATTACCCGGGAATCACCAACCCTTCGGATAATTTGTTCTACCGGGAAGGTCAAAATATGCAACTCGCAAAAAGGACAAGGATGAATTATGTGGACGAAGATTATTTGCAAACTTTAAATCTCAAACCAATAGCCGGAAGATTATTCTCAAAAGAATTTCCCGCTGATACTGGGTTTAGAGTCATACTCAATGAAACCGCGATTAAAGAAATCGGATTTGCCAATGCACAAAAGGCCATCGGACAAAAAATATTTTTTGACTTCAGTGGTAAAAATTATGGATTTGAAGTAATCGGTGTCGTAAACGATTTTCATTACGAAGATCTTCATTTGCCAATCACACCGTATGGCTTCCAATTGCCTTCGGTAAAATTCCTGAACTATAATTATATGGTCGTACATGCAAAGTCGAATGATATGCAGCAGGCTTTGCAAACAATTCAAACGGCATGGCGAAAGCTCAATCCAACGGAACCGTTTGAGTTTAGTTTCCTGGATGATAGTTTTCAGAGAAATTATGACGCAGACAATCGCCTTTCTGCCATTGTAAAATATTTTACGACGATTGCAATTTTGATTTCATGCCTGGGATTATTTGGATTGGCCGCATTCAGTGCAGAACAAAGAGTAAAAGAAATCGGTGTGCGGAAAGTGCTTGGCGCAAGCGTATTTAGTATCGTTGGACTTTTATCGAAAGATTTTTTAAAGCTTGTCGGCATTGCAATCATTATTGCTTCGCCGGTTGCATGGTACATTATGAATAAATGGCTGATGGATTTTGCATACAAACCTCCGATCAGTTGGATTGTATTTTTGATCACGGCGGCCATTGCTTTTTTTATTGCGTTGTTTACAATCAGTTTTCAGGCTATCCGGGCGGCAACAGCAAACCCGGTAAAAAGCTTGAGAACCGAATGAATGGTGAATCGCCATTATGATCAGTTTTTATGTTCCTATGAGTCTATGTGATAAATTTTTTATTCACCACATAGACACATAGGAACATAGAAAACGCAAAAAGTAGTAAGGCTCGCGACGGATCCTTTGCTGCTACATCTACTACATTACAATTTCCTGCTTAAATCCGCTATTGGCAAAAACCTTTTTTGCAAAAAATTATTGTTATGCTTAAAAATTATTTCAAAGTCGCTTTTCGTAATCTTGCCCGGCATAAGGGTTATTCATTTATCAACATCTCCGGCCTTGCGATCGGCATCAGTGCGTGCCTGTTGCTTTTCATTGTGGTGAAATATGAGTTGAGTTTTGATAAGTTCCAGGAAAACTATTCACGTATTTATCGCGTCATTACGGAAGACAAATATTCCGATGGTCTTTCATACAATTCCGGTGTTCCGGCTGCTTTGCTTGAAACGATGCGGGCAAAATATCCCGAGCTAAAAGTTGCCGCTATCGAAGCGAGTTTTGGGAGCCAGGTAATGGTTCTTGGGGAAAATAAAACCGCGGACGGCGCAAATAAAAAATTTATTGAAGAAACCGGTGTTTTCTTTATGGACCCGCATTTCTTTGACATTTTTCATTATCATTTTTTATCGGGCAATGAAAACGTTCTGAATGAACCCAACAGTGTAGTGTTAAGCAAAGACATTGCGTCAAAATATTTCTCCGACTGGCAGCAGGCCGTTGGCAAATTGATCAAACTGGATAATGCCATTGTACTGAAAGTATCAGGCGTTATTGAAAATACGCCTGCCAATACAGATTTGCCTCTGCGCGTATTGGTTTCATTTGAAACACTAAAACAAAATGGGGACCGATACAATTTCCACGTTGATTGGAATAACACTTCCAGCAATTTCCAGGTATATGCGTTGATGCCGGATAATGCGTCGCTTGCATCCTATAACGCGCAGCTAAAAGATTTTGCAAAAAAACAATACAAAGAAAACCGTCACGGAGATCGCGTCCATTTTTTACAGCCGCTATCTACATTGCATTCAGATACGCGCTTTGAAAACTTTGGCGATCATGTTACCTCGAAGTCCACGATAACTACATTAATACTTATCGGGATATTGATTATTGTAATGGCGTGTATCAACTTCATCAATTTATCAACGGCACAGGCAGTGAGCCGTTCAAAAGAGGTTGGCGTAAGAAAGGTTTTAGGCGGGAATCGTTTTCAGTTGTTCTGGCAAATGATGGGTGAAACCGCGCTGATTGTGTTTGTATCAATTGCGCTCGCATTGATCATTGCAAAACTCGCCTTGCCTTATATTAAAAATATTGCGTCCGTACCGGAATCGTTGAGTTTGTTTACGTGGACCAATATTATTTTCATCATTGCGATCGGTCTTGTCATTACATTCTTTTCTGGCTTTTATCCCTCATTAATATTATCGGGGTTCAGACCTGCGTTGGCTTTAAAAAATAAAATTACATCCGCATCAGTCGGCGGCATTTCGTTGAGAAGAGGATTGGTCATTCTTCAATTCGCAATATCGCAGGTACTGATCATCGGAACGATCGTCGCCGTAAGCCAGATGAATTATGTCCGTCATGCTGATCTTGGTTTTAACAAGGACGCGATATATGTGTTGCGCGGGAACACTGACAGTTTGAGTTTATCCCGGCAGGCCGCATTTAAAGACGACTTGCTAAGAATACCGGGAGTACAAACTGTCAGCTTCAACAGTGATGTTCCATCGTCTGATAATAATTGGGGAACCAATTTCGGATTTGATCATGGTAAAAAACCAGACTTCACCCTCTTTGTGAAATTCGGCGATGTGGATTACCTAAAAACATTTGGATTGCATCTTGCAGCTGGCCGCAATTATGAATTTGGAAAATCTGACACCATTAAAGAAGCGCTTGTCAACGAAACACTGATAAAGAAATTGGGTATTCAAAACCCGGAAGCCGCTGTTGGAAAAGATATTCAGCTAGGCGGCGGAAGCTGGGTAAAAATAATAGGAGTACTAAAAGATTTCAAAACGAATTCACTTCGGGAAACGGTTAAACCAATGTTGGTAGCCGCAGCAAAAAAGTTTTACGGCAACACCGCGATCAAATTGCACACCAGTAATATTCTCGCTACAAGAAATGCAATAGAAACTTCATGGAATAAATATTACCCGGAATATGCGATGGATGGAAGTTTTTTGGATGAGAACATCGCCCATTTTTATAAACAAGAGGAGCAACTTTCATTGTTGTATAAAATATTTGCGGGACTGGCCATTTTCATTTCATGTCTTGGCCTGTATGGTCTCGTTTCATTCATGGCGGTACAGCGTGTAAAAGAGGTTGGGATCCGCAAAGTGCTTGGTGCAAGTATTGGCAATATTGTTTACTTATTCTCAAAGGAATTTATGGTGTTGATTGGAATTGCGTTCGTCATTGCCATGCCGGTTGCCTGGTACATGATGAACAACTGGCTCCGCAATTTTGCCGATCGGATTAATATGAATATCGGCGTGTTTGCATTGGCAATAATTATTTCGATCCTCATCGCATTAATAACTGTAGGATATAAAGCGATAAAGGCTGCCGTTGCGAACCCGGTGAAATCGTTGCGCGCGGAATGAGGGTAGGTTGAGACTAAGGTTAAGGTTAAGGTTGTGAACAGTAGTCACTTCGAAAATTTGGTTGAATCCAGATATCCGATTCCTATAAAAATCGTGCCTGATCCATGCAACAATCTTATCGATAAAACCGACTATTCGAACAAAATTATTACTCATGTTCAGGAACTACCTAAAAACAACCATCCGGAATTTATGGAAGAATAAAGTGTATGGGTTTCTCAACATTTTTGGCCTCGCCATTGGTGTTACATGTGCCGGCCTGATCTTTCTATGGGTAGAGGACGAATACAGCTATGATCAACACAATGCCAAAAAAAATCAGCTCTATTGGATCAGGGAAAACCAGGCTTATAACGGTAAGATATATACGTTTAATGCAACACCCGGACTCATGGCTCCCGCCATGAAAACGGAAATACCCGGACTTGCAAATACTGCAAGGTGCACATGGGATCAAACAGTATTATTTTCCATCAACGATAAAGCAATCTATGAACACGGAGCGTATGCAGACTCATCCATGTTCTCCATGTTTACCATTCCGTTCGTCGAGGGAAATCCGGCAACGGCATTTAATCAACTTCATTCACTTGTTATCTCGGAAAAAATGGCCAGGAAATTCTTTCCAAAAGAAGGTAAACCGGGCTATGACAGAAACCTGATTGGAAAAACAATAAAGGTCGATAACAAGGAAGACTACATGGTGACAGGCATCTTCAAAGATTTTCCTGACAACTCGAGTTTGAAGCAATCATGGTTTTCTCCTTTCCAGGTTTATTTTGATAAAAATGGCTGGTTGAAAAATTGGGGCTCGAATGGAATAAGAACTTATGTCGAATTAAAACCACTGACAACAACTGCGTCTATCGATAAAATCTTATATGGCTACATACAAAAAAGGGCACCGCAAGCGGTGGCCCGTCCATTTTTATTCACGATGAATGATTGGCGATTGCGAAATGAATTTGTAGACGGGAAACAAACAGGCGGCGGCAGGATTGAATTCGTGAAGATGTTTTCGGTTATCGCATGGATAGTATTGTTGATTGCGTGTATCAACTTTATGAATCTCGCGACAGCACGCTCTGAAAAAAGGGCAAGGGAAGTGGGTGTGAGAAAAGTATTAGGTGCAGAAAAGAAAACATTGATTACACAATTTGTCGGAGAAGCGCTATTCATGTCTTTTCTTTCCGTATTACTTGCGGTCGGGTTTATCTTTCTTTTGTTGCCCGCCTTCAACCTGCTTGTCGAAAAACAATTGGCACTCGGATTAACAAATCCCTCCCATATACTGACTTTGATAGCAATTGCCACACTGTGTGGAATCGTGGCTGGCAGTTATCCCGCGCTTTATCTCTCTTCATTCAATCCTGTTTTTGTTTTCAAAGGATTAAAAATGAAATCAGGCAGCGCAGCATTGATTCGAAAAGGGTTAGTCATCTTTCAATTTACGATCTCTATCATACTGATCATTTGTACAATAATCATTTTTCAACAAGTACAACATGTGAAGAATCGCGACTTGGGTTATAACAAGGATCACCTCATTGTATTGGACGCACAAGGATCCGTGGTATCACATTTTGATGCGATAAAAAATCAATTACTCGAAACAGGTGCTGTTGAAAATGCTTCTTTGTCCAGTCAACCGATGTTGGAGATGGGGAGCAACACAGATGATTACACGTGGGAAGGAAAAGATCCGGATAAAAAAATTCTTATCACGAATGATTATGTGAGCCCGGAATATATTTCCACCACTAAAACGCAACTGATCGACGGAAAAGATTTTACATCGAGGGCCGACAGTAATAAGATGATCATCAACGAAACACTTGCAAAATTGATCACGAAGGGAAGTGCAGTTGGCAAAATTATAAGAGCAGACACAAATAAATTCGAAGTCATAGGAGTGGTGAAAAATTTCGTGTACGGCGATATGTATGGCGCAAGCGATCCGCTTTTATTTATTTGTTATCCAAACTGGGCAGGGTTCTTATATATCCGTATCAAAGCAAATACAGATCCGGAAAACTCCATTGCGAAGATTGAAAACGTGATGAAAGCAAATAACCCGGGCTATCCATTCGATTATCAATTTGTAGACAGCCAGTTTGATGAACTCTTCAAAACAGAATCATTGATAAGTAAACTATCCCGCTTATTTGCCACGCTCGCAATTGTCATTTCCTGTCTCGGCTTATTTGGATTAGCTGCATATACAGCCGAACGCAGAACAAGAGAAATTGGAATTCGAAAAGTGTTGGGTGCATCTGTTACTGGCATTGCTGGATTGTTGTCAAAAGATTTTTTACGCCTTGTACTGGTTTCAGCAATCATAGCATTTCCATTCTCATGGTGGGCAATGCATAAATGGTTGCAGAATTATGCATATAGAATTGAAATTAATTGGTGGGTATTTGTATTGGCCGGAGTTCTCGCGATGGTGATTGCCGTGATAACAATTAGTTCGCAGGCAATTCGGGCTGCACTGTCGAATCCGGTGAAATCACTTCGAAGTGAATAGCTTTTGTTCATATGAATGTAGAAAATGAGAAAGTCAATATAAAATCGTAGTCATGCTAAAAAATTATCTTCTAATCGCAATTCGAAATCTCAGGAAGAATAAAATTTTTTCCTTCATAAATATTCTTGGACTTGCCCTGGGCATGGCCTGCAGCCTGTTGATTTTGTTATGGGTCGAGGATGAAAAATCAGTAGATGCATTTCATGCAAAGCGTGATCGTTTATATGTCGTTTATGAACGCCAGTACTACGATAATAAAATAGAGGCGTTTCGGGGTGGGCCCTGCCTGCTCGCAGACGAAATGAAGCGCGTTCTTCCGCAAGTTGAACTGGCAACACAATTTGCATGGAACTATAACAACACTTTTCAATTTGGCGATAAAATAAATAAGGAAGATGGGAATTTTGCAAGCGCGGACTATTTTAAAATATTCAGTTATCCCCTGCTCCAGGGAAGTGCTGAATCAGCGTTGAATGCACCGACTAAAGTCGCCATCTCCCGTAAAATGGCAAATACATTTTTCGGAAGTCCAGCCGCTGCTATGGGCAAAACGCTTCGCTACGAAAACAGAAAAGACTTTACGGTGTCGGCTGTATTTGAAGATTTGAATAGTCATTCATCACAACGCTTTGACTTTTTACTTCCGTGGGAATTTTTTATTGAAGAAAATATTGGTTGGGCAAAGGACTGGGGGAATAATGGGCCTGCAACCTATTTTGTGATGAAAGCTGGTGCCGATCCGGTCGCATTTGAAAACAAGTTGACTCATTTTCTCGATAGTTATAACAAACAACAGGGTCCCGACTTCCGCATCCAATTAGGCATTCAGCGTGTCGACCAGACATATCTTCATTCGGAATTTAAAAATGGAAAAATTGCCGGCGGGCAAATTGAATACGTCCGGCTCTTTAGCGCCGTCGCCATTTTTATTTTGCTGATTGCATGTATCAACTTCATGAACCTGACAACAGCGCGTTCAATGAAAAGAGCAAAGGAAATTGGGGTGCGCAAGGTTGTTGGTGCATTGCGTAGTGCATTGATCCGGCAGTTCATTGGCGAAGCGATGCTGCTTGCATTTTTTGCAGTGATCCTTGCGCTCGCGCTCGTTTATTTTGCATTGCCATCGTTTAATGAATTGACGCGAAAGGAAATTTCTTTGCCACTGGCAGTCCCTGGCTTTTGGCTGACGATCATTGGACTCACATTGGTAACCGGAATTATTTCAGGCAGCTACCCTGCTATATTTTTATCTTCCTTCAATCCAATAAAAGTCCTAAAAGGCACTTTGCGATTTGGAACGAAAGCTACTTTGTTCCGCAAAAGCCTTGTTGTTTTTCAATTTGTACTTTCAATCGTACTGATCATCGGGACGATTGTCATTTCAAAACAGGTAAATTATATCCAACAATTCAATCTTGGATATGACAGGGAAAATCTCGTGTATATCCCTTTGGAAGGAGATCTCGCAAAAAATTATGATGTATTCAAAACCGAAGCACTGAGAACGCCCGGAGTTAGATTTATTTCTTCCATTACCCAGGATCCGACATCAATTGAAAATGGAAGCAGTGGCGTTGACTGGGATGGAAAAGATCAAACCGTTCGGATCATGTTTACACAAGCGGGAGTGAATTATGATTTCACCAAAACCATGAATATAAAAATGGCAAAGGGTCGCGATTTCTCAAAAGAATATGCGACAGATTCAGTAGGATATATTTTGAATGAAGAAGCTGCAAAAAGAATTAACTATAAAAATCCCATTGGTCAACGATTAACCTTTTGGGGAAAGAAAGGAACCATCGTCGGCATTGTAAAGAATTTTCATTTTAATTCATTGCATGAACCAATCAAACCATTGATCATTCGCCTGGCAGGAAACAATAGTACTCCTTACTGGATATTGATGAGAACGGAAGCAGGAAAAACAAAACAAGCACTCAGTAATATTGAAGCGATTTGCAAAAGGCTCAATCCAAAATTTCCTCTTTCATATCGTTTTTCTGACGAAGAATATCAGAAGCTATATACAAGTGAACAAGTGATCGGCAAATTATCGAATTGGTTTTCGTTCCTGGCAATATTTATTTCGTGTCTCGGCTTGTTGGGACTGGCCGTATTTACCGCCGAACAACGTACAAAAGAGATCGGCATTCGAAAAGTCCTGGGTGCAAGTACCACATCATTGTTCAATTTATTATCGAAAGAATTTCTGCAATTCGTTTTGCTGGCGTTCATCATTGCATCGCCACTGGCATGGCTGCTGATGAGTAACTGGTTGCAGAATTATTCATATCGCACAGAATTATCGTGGTGGATTTTTTTTGTCGCCGGATGTATGGAACTCCTGATTGCACTGGCAACAGTTAGTTTTCAATCGCTGAAGGCAGCTTTGGGAAATCCGTCGAAGGCGTTGAGGGCGGAGTGAGTTGATTGAGCTGATAAGGTAAAGAACCGATAAGCCGGCTTATATAATCAGAGAGTAACCCCGTCGGCGGTCGAAGACCCCGACGGCGGTGGTAAATTAAGAAAGGTGAAACGTGACGGCTAATATGTGTAAAAGATCAATTCAATTTGCGCCGCATGAACAAAAGCTTTGCTGCTGAAATCAATTTCGTGTCGCAGATATAATTCATAACGAATCGACCTATCGACCAAAAAACACTGACTATGTTTAAAAACTTTTTCATCACCGCCTGGAGAAATTTGTTGAAAAACAAAACCTACGCACTGTTAAACATTACAGGCCTTGCCATTGGCGTGGCCGTTTGCCTGCTCATTGGCGTATGGCTTCATAGAGAATTGACGTTTGATAATTTCCATCCAAACGACGATCAGCTTTTTCGACTTGCCAACACTTTTAAAAGTGAAAGCGAATCTTTTTCGCAGGCGCCGTCCGGACCTGCATTTGGCAGACTGCCTGCATTGTTACCCGAAGTGAAGTCCGCCAACCGTGTTTTCTACAATCAATTCAAGGTGAAAATTGCGAGCCAGCAATATGTTGAGCCTGGAGTGATTGAAGTATCGCCAAATTTTTTCCAATTCTTCGGATTTAAATTGATCAAAGGTGATCCGCAACTATGTTTGCAATCTGCTGACGGCGTCGTGCTGAGTGAAAAAATTGCAACCAAATATTTTGGTACGGAGAATCCCATCGGGAAAACAATTTTGGTCGAAGATCAATATCCAAAAATTGTAAGTGGCGTAGTTGAAAACGCACCGCTAAATTCTCATATTCAGTACGACTTGATTTTTTCTGAACTGTTCCTCAAAGAGCGTATGCAACAGTACAAGTTGGATATTGAAACTTTTTGGGTTGGCGGATGGCCATCTGTATATGTTCGTCTGGCAAACCCTTCCAAACTCGCACAAACTGAAAAACAAATCAACGATATCGCTGCAAAATATTCAGAGAAGGATTGGAAAGAAAATAAAATGTCGTATCACTACTTCCTCCAACCGATGCGTGACATCCATTTGAAATCGCATTTGCGTTATGATGCTCCAACGAACGGAAGCATTGCGCAGGTAAATATATTTTCAATCGTAGCGATCATCGTTTTATTACTGGCATGTATTAACTATATCAATCTTACAACTGCTGGTGCTATCAAACGTGCAAAGGAGACTTCGGTGAGAAAAGTGATCGGTGCAACAAAATGGCAACTGGTTCGACAATTCTCGATTGAGACGCTGATACTTTGCACTATTTCTGTCGTTGCAGGTGTTGCCCTGTTTAAATCTTTGTTGCCTGCATTCTCCGCCTGGATTGGAACGGAGTATTATTTTCCGCTGACTGCAATAAATATGTTGATCATTTTTGGGTTTGTGATATTTATCGCAACCGTTGCCGGTTTATACCCGGCATCTATTCTTTCCTCATTTAAACCCGCACTCGCTTTAAAAGGTAACTTTTCGCAAAGTATTCGCGGAAGTTTTATCAGGAAAGGCCTGGTCATTTTCCAATTCACAATCACCATTGCATTGATCGCTTCAATATTTGTCATCACCCAACAAATGCAATTTATAAAAAATAAGTCCCTTGGTTTTAACGGCAATGCAGTTATCGAAATAGATTTTAATGGCGATCAGAATGCCCAGCAAAGATTTGATGCGCTTAAAAATGAATTGTTGAAAAATTCTGCCATACTTAGCGTCAGCAAGCATGTGCAAAATATTGTTGGGGGTCTGGGAAATGGATGGACAACCACTGAGAGTTTAAAAGGTGATGAAGTTTCAACAAGTATATACCGAATGAATGTGGATGCAGACTATCTAAACACCTACAACATGAAACTGGCTGCCGGAAGATTTTTTTCAAAGGATATCCCAACGGATACCGTGAAATCAGTATTGGTCAACGAAGCAGCTGTCAGAACATTTGGTTGGGAAAAACCTGAAAACGCCATTGGAAAAAGATTTGGGAAAGGAAAAGATATTCGACATGTAATTGGCGTGCTCAAAGATTTCAATTTTGAAAATCTTCACAAACCTGTGGACGCACTATTAATTGGGTATGCAAGAGAAGCAAACATGATGTCTCTTAAAATAGATCCTTCGCGTGTGGATCAGGCAGTCAATCATATGAAAAAAACCTGGGCATCTATTGCTGACATTCCTTTGAGTTATTCATTCATTGATGAAAGAATTAATAAGCAATATGGTAATGAACAGAAAATGGAAGGAATTTTCTACGGGTTCTCGGCGCTTTCATTGCTGATCGCTTGTCTGGGTCTGTTCGGACTAACAACTTTTGTTGTCGAAAGAAAAATAAAAGAAATAGGAATAAGAAAAGTGTTGGGAGCATCCGTTCCCGGAATTGTAAAACTATTATCGTTTGATTTCGTCGTGCTGGTTGGTATCTCGTTATTGATAGCATCGCCACTTGCATGGTATTTCTTGCACGGCTGGCTTGAAGACTTTGCATATCGCATACATATAAACGTATGGGTATTTCTCTTGGCAGGAATCATTGCGACGTTGATAACAATAATTACAGTCAGCATGCAGGCAATCAGAGCTGCGATGGCTAACCCGGTGAAAAGTTTGCGCACAGAATAAATCTGGTGAGTAGAAAGGTTGAGAAGTTTAGTTGGGAAATTAGGGGGTAACCCTGAACGCGGTCGAAGGAGCAACATGCTGATAACAAATTAAAAGCAGCCTAAGTACGCAACATTGAAGCAAAACAAATATTGAATTAAAAAAATAAATGGCCATGTTCAAAAGCATTTTAAAAACCGGGCTTCGCAATCTCTGGAAAAGTCGTGGCTTTTCTCTGCTGAATATTTGTGGACTTGCAATTGGTATGGCAAGCGCGATGATCATTTTACTGTGGGTGCAAAATGAATTGAGCTTCGATCGCTATTATCCCAAAATTGCTAACCTCTATCAAATGTGGAACCGCGACAAATGGGATAATAATCTCGAATGTTGGAACTCTACTCCAAAAATCATGGCGCCCTCATTGAAACTGGAATTTCCCGAGGTGGAAAAAGCAACCAGGGTGAACTGGAACCAAAATCTGCTTTTCAATATTGGTGAAAAAAATTTGTATTCAGAAGGAACAATGGTCGACCCGGATTTTCTTACGATGTTCAGCTGGCCATTTGAAAAAGGCAATCCAAATACTGCATTAAACAATCCCACGTCCATCGTCATAACAAACAAACTGGCTAAAAAGCTTTTTGGCAACGGGGAAGCAATGGGAAAAATAGTGAAGGTTGATAACAAAGACAATTTCACGGTAAGCGGCGTGATGAAGGACCTTCCGAACAATACCGGATTTAGTTTTGAATATTTATTACCCTGGAGTTACATGGCCGCACATGGCAACATGGATAGCTCATGGGGGAACAATTCAACGCGCACGTACGTGCAACTCAAACCAAACACAAATATTACAGCTCTGAATGCCAAGATAAAAAATGTTACAAAAAAACATTCCGGGGAAGGACAAACTACCGAAGTGTTTGTGTACCCTGTCAGCGAACTTAGATTGCACGGGCAGTTCACGAATGGAGTTCCAACTGGCGGAAGAATCGAAATGGTCAGGGTATTTGTCATCATTGCCATATTTATTTTACTGATTGCTTGTATCAACTTTATGAATCTTTCTACAGCGCGCAGCGAAAAGCGGGCAAAGGAAGTTGGTATCCGAAAAGTTTCGGGAGCATTGAAGGGTTCATTGATCAGCCAGTTTCTTTTTGAGTCGGTCATGATATCCTTCATTGCTGGGTTGTTCGCATTGTTGATCGTTCAGCTTTGCATTCCATCTTTTAATACGCTCACGCGTAAAGAACTTTCGATTGCATATAGCGATATATATTTCTGGCTCGCATTTTTCGGTTTTATATTATTTACGGGAATTTTGGCGGGGAGTTATCCTGCGTTCTTTCTTTCTTCCTTCAGACCTGTGGCTGTACTGAAAGGAAGTTTTAAAAAGGTAAACGCACTCATCACGCCAAGAAAGGTTTTGGTCGTTTTGCAGTTCACATTTGCGATCATTCTTATTATTTGTACGATCATCATTCAGCAACAAATCCAATTTGCACAAGACAGGGAGAATGGCTATGATAAAAGTAATCTTGTCTTCGTCAGCATGGCGGGTGATATCGAAAAAAATTACAAGCTGATAAGGGATGAATTATATCGGGATAAAATTGCAGTCTCCGTTAGCAAAACAAGTTCTCCGATCACAGATTCATGGAGTAATACATGGGGATTTCAATGGGAAGGAAAATCGAAAACAGATAAGACGATCGTGAACGTCTATGTATCTGATGGCGATATGGTGAAGACAAGTGGAATGAAAATTATTGAAGGGAGAGATATCAACACGACAAATTTTTTGACAGATTCTTTCGCTGCTGTAATCAACGAAGCAGCTGTAAAGGCGATGGGATTCAAGAACCCTATCGGGCAAAATCTTCGATATGATACAAACTATCATGTAGTGGGCGTAGTGAAGGATTTCATTATGGAGTCGCCATATGAGCCGATCAGGCCAATTGTTATTCTTGGGCCTCATCAGCAATACTATAACACTGTTCATATCAAATTCAGTAAGGAAAATGCAACTGCAAAAAATATTGCGGGCATGGAAAAGATATTCAAACAATACAATCCTCAATATCCGTTCGAATACAAATTTGTAGACGAAGTGTATGCAGAAAAGTTCGTTAACGAAAGAGTCACCGGGTCATTGGCCGGATGGTTTTCGTTCCTGACCATTTTTATTTCATGTCTTGGACTATTCGGACTCGCGACATATATGGCACAAAATCGCATTAAAGAGATTGGCGTAAGAAAAGTTCTTGGCGCGTCTGTAACAAACATCACGGCTTTATTGTCAAAGGATTTTTTAAAGCTGGTCGTGTTGTCTTTGGTTATTGCAAGTCCGGTCGCGTGGTTTGCTATGTACAAATGGCTCGCCGGATTTACATATCGAACGCCCATCAACTGGTGGGTATTTATAATGGCAGGATTTCTTGCGGTTCTCATCGCGGTGATGACAGTAAGCTACCAGGCGATTCGTGCGGCATTGTCAAACCCGGCGAAGAGTCTGAGAACGGAGTGAGAGAGGAGCTGATAGTGGTCAATAATCAGTGGAAAGAAGATAGGGGTTAGTTTTCAGCGATAGTCGATCGAACCTCTGTCCGCGCCAACTGTTCCGCTTCACACTAATAATTAAAAATCAATTTTTCGAAATAAACAAAAGCACAACTAAACAAATAAAAACATGAAAAAACATCTCATCTTATCAGTATTGGCATTTGTCGCGATTGCAGTTCGTGCGCAATCAGATCGTGAAACTCCTTATATGACTAAATCATTTGCAAATGAAAATGTCAAAGAAGTTGTATCGAGCACATCTGGCGGAAGCATTTCTGTTTCCGGAAATTCAGGTGAAACAAGAGTTGAAGTATATGTCTCCCCGAATAACGGCAGAGCAAATTCTTTATCAAAAGAAGAAATTCAAAAACGACTCAATGAAGAGTGGGACCTGAATGTCTCCGTCAGCGGCGGAAAATTGTCTGCGACTTCCAAGCCAAAAGAAAGAGACATGAATTGGAAACGCTGGCTGAATATTTCTTTCAAGATATTCGTGCCGCAAAACGTTTCTACTGACTTGGCAACCAGCGGGGGCAGCATTCGTTTGTACAATCTTTCCGGTACACAGGACTTCAGAACAAGTGGTGGAAGTCTCAATGTGGAAAAAGTTGTTGGAAAAGTTAATGGAAGTACCTCTGGCGGAAGTATCGACGTGTCCGACTCAAAAGACGATATCGATCTTCGCACAAGCGGCGGCAGTATCAAGGCAGAGAACTGCACTGGCAAAATCAAATTAAATACTTCCGGTGGCTCACTGACATTGCGTGATCTCAATGGAACCGTTCGCGCAACAACAAGTGGAGGAAGTGTTGACGGAAGAAACGTGATCGGTGAATTAACCGCGCATACATCGGGTGGTAATGTATCGCTTCATGACATGGCTTGCAGCCTGGATGCATCGACCAGCGGCGGAAACATTTCAGTCGACATGAAAGAACTTCGAGAATATGTAACCATCAATAATTCTTCCGGACATGTAGATCTTGAACTTCCAAAAGACAAAGGTGTAACCCTGAAGTTGAATGCAAACAAAATCAAAACAGACCCTCTGAACAATTTCAGCGGTACGATGGAAGAAAGTTCATTGCGTGGAAAATTGAATGGTGGCGGAGTGCCGATTACAGTTGATGCAGGTAGCGGAAGAATCAATTTGAGTTTTAGATAATGCGAATGGTGAATAGTGAATGGTCAATAAATTCAAGATTGACCATTCACTATTCGCAATTCACCATTGACTATTCATCACACAAACCTAAAAGCATGCTCAAAAACTATTTCAAAACCGCATTTCGCAATCTGTCACGTCACAAAAATTACACGTTCATAAATATCGCGGGTCTCGCAGTCGGAATTGCAGTTTGTCTCGTCATTTTTATAGTGATACAATTTCATCTGAGCTACGACAATTTCCACAGCAAGAAAAACCGAATCTATCGTGTGTTGACAGAATACCATCATTCGGATGCGGCTGAGATATTTTATGGCATGGGCGTTCCAATCCCAATGCCAGCGGGACTGAAAAATGATTTTCCCCAGGTAGAAAAAGTGGCGCCCATTTATGTCGAAGGAGATGATCAACTACTTGTGCTTGATAATAATGGTCAACCTGTCAAAAAATTTAAGGAGCACAAGGGAGTTTATATCACTCAACCATCATTTTTTGAAATCTTTGATTTCCCGATGCTGTCAGGTGATCCCACGACAGCATTAAAAGATCCAAACACGGCCGTGCTTACCAAAGAAACAGCCGAGAAATATTTTGGCGATTGGCAATCCGCCATTGGCAAAACTATCAAATGGAACAATCGTGAAATTCTAAAAGTAACAGGTATACTCAATTCAATTCCTTCGAATACGGATTTTCAATTGAAGGTGGTGATATCGTACGGAACGGGTCGCACCCGTGACTTTTACAAATCGACAGACTGGGGCAGTACAGGATCCAGCTTCGGCGCGTATGTTTTGCTTGCACCAAATGTTTCAGAAGCATCTTTCAACACACAATTGAGAGCGTATTCCAAAAAGAAAGAGCCAGCGGATGATTTGGACAGTCATATCCTACAGCCATTGAATAAAGTGCACACAGATGCGCATATTGGAAACTACAGTGGTAAATCAATCAGCCCTGAATTGATCAATGGTTTATGGCTGATCGCAGGTTTTATTCTTTTAATCGCTTGTGTCAATTTCATCAACCTGTCAACTGCACAGGCGGTGAATCGCGCAAAGGAAGTCGGAGTTAGAAAAGTACTTGGCAGCAATAAATCACAATTGAAACTTCAATTCATTACGGAAACATTGCTGATTGTTTTATTTTCGGTCGTCCTCGCGGTTTCCATAGCACTCATTTCATTACCAGGAATGAGTAAGATCCTTGATCTTCCTTTATCATTTAACATCTTACATAACCCAACGATTATACTAGTTCTTGCAATCATCATCGTGTGCGTGACTTTGCTTGCAGGATTTTACCCATCTATTATATTGTCCGGCTTCAATCCAATCAACGCCCTAAAAAGTAAACTCTCTGCAAAAAGTACAAAAGGAATTTCAGTGCGCAGGGGACTCGTCGTTTTTCAATTTATCATCGCGCAGGTATTGATTATTGCTACGCTCATCGTGGTAAAGCAAATGAATTATTTTGCAACGAGACCGATCGGATTTGATAAAGAGGCGATCGTTAATATTCCTTTTCCGGGTGACAGTATTGGACATTCAAAATTGGATTTCCTTCGCAAAAAATTGTCAGAGTCAAAAAATATTACGAGGGTAAGTTTCAATTCCACGACGCCGGTAGAAGATGACAATGATAACTGGAGCACTTTTTACTATGATAATGCAGTAAAATCAACGGACTTTTATTCAATCATTAAATTTACCGACGATCAATACGTGCCGACTTATCAATTACCATTGATCGCAGGTCGCAACCTGGAACCTTCCGATACTATCCGCGAATTTCTCGTAAACGAAACGTTGATAAAAAATCTTGGAATAAAAAATCCACACGACGCATTGAACAAACAAATTGGTTTATGGGATAGAAAGGGAAAAATTGTCGGCGTAATGAAAGATTTTAATTCCCGTTCTTACCGACGCGATCTGGCTCCGGTGATCATGACAACAATAAAGGGTGCATACAATAATGCATCTATCAAACTTTCTTCGCAGGATATGAATTCAACGATGAAGGACATTGCAAAAACATGGGACCAACTCTTCCCTGATTTTGTTTTTGAATATCAATTCCTCGATGCAAAGATTGCAAGCTTTTATGAGCAGGAACAGCAGTTGTCGAGTCTCTATCAGATTTTCGCAGCGATCGCAATATTCCTAAGTTGCCTTGGATTATACGGATTGGCATCATTCATGGCAGTTCAGAGAATCAGGGAAGTCGGAATTCGTAAAGTACTGGGTGCATCAGCATCAAATATTGTTTATCTCTTTTCAAAGGAATTTATGGTGTTGATAGGAATTGCTTTCCTGGTTGCAGCACCTATTGCCTGGTATTTTATGAATAAATGGTTGCAAAACTATCCGTATCGTATTTCGATTAGTGCCTGGATATTTTTAATTGGCGGAATGATATCGATCTTCATCGCGTTGGCGACGGTAAGTTTCCAGGCTATCAAGGCTGCATTAACAAACCCGGTGAAATCATTGAGAACGGAATAGGATTTTTTTAAAATATTTATTGCACGCTTATGAATTTTTTCTTCACCCCGTCGGCGGTCGAAGACCCCGACGGGGTGAAGAACTTCGTTCTAATCAATGGAAGGCACCAATTAAAATATAATCACCTATGCTTAAAAATTATTTTAAAATCGCCATCCGTAATCTGCGGAAATACAAATTCATTTCTTTTATCAATCTATTTGGGCTAACGGTTGGGCTCACCTGTTGTTTACTGATCGTGACATATATTCTAAATGAGCTGAGTTACGATAAATTCAATGCAAATGCCTCGCGAATTTACCGCGTTACCCGCAGTTTTAATACGGATGCGGGCATCGAAAGCCTGCACCTGAGTGCTGTTGCTCCGCCGTTCGGGCCGCTTTTACAGAACGATTTTCCGGACATCAACAAAATGACACGCCTGTTGAATAACGGGAACACAACGTTTCATTATGAGGACAAACTATTTAATGAAGCAGGTGCCTTTTTTGCCGATGAGCATTTTTTTGATTTCTTTTCAACCCAGGTGTTGCGAGGAAATCCTAACACCGCGTTGGCAGAACCAAATTGTGTGATGTTGTCGGAAGCTCTCGCCAAGAAATATTTTGGCAACGCTGATCCGACAGACAAAATGATAAAAATCGACAACCAGTTAAATTTAAAAGTAACTGGTGTATTTCAGTCGCTACCCGCAAACGCGCACCTTCATCCCGAAATACTCATTTCGTTCAACACATTGAACGACTCGGCTATCTATGGAAGAAAACAATTAGAAACAAATTGGGGCAACAACGCATTCTATACTTATGTACTGTTCCCGGAAAATTACCCGGTAGCAAAAATAGAATCGCAATTTCCCGGATTCCTCGACAAGCATATGCATTTCCCAGGTGAACCGCCGGGATTTAAAGCATCACGCGGCACAAAATTATATTTACAAAAATTGACGGATATCCATTTGCGTTCACACCTCGATGATGAAATTGAGCCAAATGGTGATATTAAACGCGTTTATATTTTTGGCGCCATTGCATTATTTATCTTACTGATCGCGTGTATCAACTACATGAATTTGTCGACTGCGCGTTCTGCACTTCGTGCAAGAGAAATTGGTGTAAGAAAAGTGGTCGGCGCCCAGCGAAAAGAAATCATCACGCAATTTTTAAGTGAATCTGTCTTCATTACTATCCTCGCGCTGATACTTGCTTTGATCCTGACCTGGGCTGTTTTGCCTTTGGTAAATTCTTTACTCAATCAAAATTTTTCAATAAAAGGTTTATTGCACATTCCGGTTATTGCATCGATCATTGTAGTTCCTTTCATCGTTGGATTGTTAAGCGGCATCTACCCTGCCCTATTCATGTCATCCTTTAACCCGGTAATGGTATTAAAAGGCGCTTTGAAGATCGGGAAAGGAAATATTTCATTCCGGCAGGTTCTTGTCGTGGCGCAATTTTCCATTTCGATTATCCTCATTATTGCAACGATGGTTGTCTTCCAGCAACTGCGGTACATGCAAACAGCATCATTGGGATATAATAAAGATCACCTGATCAGGATGCCTTTCGATCCGGCTTTGGGTAATAAATATGAATCGTTCCGTAACGAACTGTTGCAAAATCCGAATATTAAAAACCTTGGATTATCTTCACGCATTCCGACCGGACGTTTGCTCGATGCAATGGATGCAAAAGTATTATCCGCCGATTCTATGCGGCCAGTGGATATCGATCTGAAATTTATCGCCACGGATTATGATTTCATTCCAACATACGGTATTACGATGGCTGCCGGCAGAAATTTCGATCGGGCTTTTTCCGACTCAGCCAATTTCATTATTAATGAAACCGCTGCAAGGATGCTGAATTGGAAAACGCCACAGGAAGCTATTGGCAAAGACATTGCGTATGGCGGCGTGCGCGGAAAGATTATCGGTGTAACGCACGACTTCCATTTTGAATCGATGCATCAGAGAATTGTTTCGCTGATCATGATCTCCAGCAAATATTATCGAAATATATCGGTAAAAATTACTGGCAACAACATTCCAACAACAATTAGTTATATGGAAAAGGTTTGGAGAAAATATCTTCCTGAATCACCTTTCCTCTATACATTTTTTGATGAAAAATTTGCCGCACTATACTCCAGCGAACAGCAGCAGGGAAATATTTTTTCTGTTTTTTCCTGCATTGCAATTTTTATTGCGTGTCTTGGATTATTTGGATTGTCTGCCTTTGCGATCACCCAACGAATCAAAGAAATCGGAATCCGGAAAGTTTTAGGAGCTAGTGTTTCGCAAATCACAACAATGATGACAAAAGATTTTTTAAAACTCGTTGGTTTCGCCGCGATCATTGCATTCCCTGTTGCATGGTTCATGATGCATCAATGGCTGCAGGATTTTGCATACCGTATTCAGCTTGCATGGTGGGTCTTCATCATTGCTGCCATTGCCGCAGCCATTATTGCATTTATCACAATAAGCTTCCAGGCAATTAAAGCAGGAATGGCTAACCCGGTAAAGGCGATACGGACCGAATAAAGAAGAAGGAGGTTGAGAATGAGGTTGAGGTTGAGATTGAGATTGAGGTTGACAAGTTGAGTTGTTGAATTGTTACATATTAAAGAGTCAACCCCGTCCGACGGCGGTGGTTAAAATAAGATTCTGAAAGCAGCAAAGTCGAATCGCTGAATTTTTGAATCGTTACATAGACAAAGAGTCAACCCTGTCAACGGTCGTTGAGATAAGAGTTTCAAAGGAACAGACGCTGAATCATCATGAAAAAATAAATCATCATGCTTAAAAACTTCTTCAAAATTGCATTCCGAAATTTTTTCAAACAAAAGGCATACAGCCTTTTTAATCTCGTCGGATTAGCGTTGGGAATTGCCTGCGGCCTATTGCTCACTCTTCACATCAAACAAGAGCTGAGTTACGAGAAGAATTTTGCAAACCATGATCGAATGTACCGAATGGTCAGCACTGAATGGTCGAAATCTGAACCACCGCTAGCCGGTGAACTCGCAAAATATTTCCCGGAAATAAAATCCATTGGACGATTTTCATATCGCGGAAACGGCGTCATCAACACAACAATACAAACACAATCAGAGGCACGTGGGTTCTATGCAGATGCGGCGGTAACAACCATGTTTGATATGAAATCTATTGCCGGTGATCCGGCAAAGGCATTGACTGAACCGTCAGGAGTTGTTATCACAAAAAGTCTGGCTGACAAGTTATTTGGAAAAAAAGATCCTATATCACAAAAAATAACTTTCAATGATAAGGAGGAATTATTTGTCAGAGGTGTGGTTGAAGATTTACCCTCGAACACGCATCTACAGTTTGATTACCTGGTGTCGATGATAACATTGATGAATCAATTGCCTCCGGAGTGGAAAAATAATCGCGGGTGGGAATTTGGCTGGACGTACGTTCAGCTAAATCAAAAAGAAGACATCGTCAAAGTCAAAGCAAGGTTGAAAGATTTCTATGTGAAATATTTCGATGGAATGGGAACAAAGGCGGAAGTACTGCAAAGCGCAAACAAGATGCGATTGCAGCCCATCACAGATATTCATCTCAAGTCAGACCTGATCCAGGAAATGGGCTCGAACAGCAGCATTATTTATATCTATATTTTTATAGCTGTCGAGGTGCTGATTTTGTTGATCGCCTGCGTAAATTTTATAAATCTCTTTACAACGCAGGCATTGAAACGGTTGAGAGAAGTCGGCCTTAGAAAATTATTGGGCGCAAATAAAAGACAGCTGGTTCTTCAATTCATGGGCGAGGCTTTCATTCTTACTTTTTTTGCGGGCTTTCTGGCGATTATAATTTACCAGGTGTCGCTTCCGTTTTACAATAGTATTACCGGAAAACAGGTCGGTATTTCGGAACTTTTTAGACCAATCAATTTTGTAATCGTGATCGGAATGGTTGTAATTGTGGGATTGGTCTCAGGATTGTTCCCGGCACTTTTCATTTCTAATTTCCAACCCATTCAATCTTTAAAGGCTGCAAAAATTCCAAAATCTTCGGCCACTTATTTGAGAAAAGGGCTTGTTGTATTTCAATTTATCGTTTCCGGTTTGCTTATTATCTCAACGGTGTTGATCTACCAACAAACGCAATTATTTAAAAACAAAAAATTAGGATTTGATAAGGACCAGGTATTAATTGCAAAACTTTATGGTGATTTCAAAGAAAAAATTATCAAGAATCCGGACGTTTTGAAAAACGAGATTCTGTTAAATCCTGATATCATCACGGTGGCAAAGGCATCGAATGTAATAGGAAATGATTTGAGCGTTGAGGGAGTTGTACCGGTCAATCGTCCGGCGGGAAAGCAATATCCCTCAATGAAGGTCATGCGTGTTGACGAAAATTATATCTCTGCACTGAATATTCAAATGAAAGAAGGAAGAAATTTTTCAACTGCCTTCAATGATTCCGCGAACTATATTATTAATGAAAAAGCTGCTGCTGTACTGGAACTAAAAAACCCGGTGAATACGATTGTTGAAAACACGCCGATGGGCATCAAAGGAAAAATTGTCGGAGTTGTAAAAGATTTTCACTTTGCGTCGCTGCATCACCAGATCGAACCATTGGCGCTTGCATACAATCCCTGGTGGACAGGCACCTTGTTCGTAAAAATAAGAGCGGGCAAAACGCCGGAGACAATTGAGTTCCTGAAAAAGAAAATCGCGGAAATATCTCCAAATACTTTGTTCACTTACGGATTCCTCGACGAAAGCATTGCAGAGCTTTACAGTAAGGAAGACAACATGAGTTCGATATTAAAAATATTTGCGGTTCTTGCGATTATCATTTCTTGCCTGGGCCTCTTTGGGTTAATAGCGCATGCAACAGAAATACGGACAAAAGAAATTGGAATTCGTAAGGTCATCGGAGCGAGCGTAGGCAATCTCGTAAAACTTTTATCCAGGGATTTACTTGCACTCGTGTTGCTGGGAAATCTGCTTGCCTGGCCACTCGCCTGGTGGGCCGTCAACAAATGGTTGCAGGAGTTTACGTATCGGATTGATATTGGGTGGACGGTATTTGTTACGTCAACGCTGATCACCCTGATCATCGCGGCATTGACAATCGCCTTTCATTGTATAAGAGCGGCCAATGCGAATCCGGTGAAATCTTTGCGATCGGAATAAACAAATGTGATGAATCCGTTGGCGAAATTTGCGTCCTACCTTTGCGCCTTTGCGCGAAAATATATTGCGCGCAAAGGCGCAAAGGCGCAAAGAAGAAGCCGCACTTACATTTATGTCATAAAAATCAAAGTATGCTCAAGAACTATCTCAAAACGATCTTCCGCAACATGCGCAAGAACAAAATATTTTCGGTGATCAATATCGCCGGACTTTCTATCGGCATGGCTGCCTGCCTGTTGATCCTGCAGTATGTAAACTTTCAATTGAGTTATGATCAGTTCAATGATCGTGTAAAAGATATTTATCGAGTCTACAACGATCGATATCAGAATGGAAAACTGATGCAGCATGGTACAATCACGTACTCATCGATCAGTCCAGCCATGCAAAAAGATTTTCCTGAAGTAGTAAACCACATGCGCGCCGTCAATCTCGGCGGCGGAATGATCATTACTTACAAAGACAAAAAGCTGGACGAACAGAATGTACTGGCACTTGAAACTTCTGTGTTCAGCATGTTCAACTTTCCGTTACTCGCAGGAGATCCAAAAACAGCATTGAATGAGCCAAGCTCCATCGTAATATCGCAGACACTTGCAAATAGAATATTTGGTGACGAAAAAGATTACAGCTCGCTCGTTGGAAAAACAATTACTATCTCGCGTGATTCGATGCCGTACCTGATCACAGGTGTATGCAAAGACATTCCAGAAAATTCTCACCTGCGATTTAATCTTGCTATCGCGTATCCAACTTTGTATCGCAGGTGGGGATGGAAGGAATCTGAATATGATTTTGGCGACTCAGACTTTTGGCATTATATCCAATTGAAACATGGCACCGATTACAAAAAGGTCGAAGCGAAACTTCCTGCGTTTAGCGATAAATACTTCCAGGGTAACAAAGTTTCCGGGAGCGTTGAAAAATTTTTCCTGCAACCACTCTCAAAAGCTCACCTGTATTCTGATTTCGAATATGAAATTGGCGAAACGGCCAGCTCAACCGTTGTGTGGGGACTGCTGATCATTGCGTTGTTCATTATTTGCATTGCATGGGTAAACTATATTAACCTCTCCACTGCGCGCGCTGCCGAAAGAGCAAAAGAAGTTGGAGTGAGAAAGGTTGCCGGTGCAAGTAAGGCGCAACTAATCCGGCAGTTTTTAGGGGAATCGATTTTCATGAACCTGATTTCATTAGTGATCGCTATTGGTTTGGTGTTACTCGTTCAAAGCAGTTTCAACAAGCTAACTGGATTTGATCTTTCTTTATCCAATATATTTCGCAAAGGTCTAAATGGATATGCTGTAAGTGTTGGATTAATCGCATTGATCCTCACGGGAATTTTTATATCCGGCTTCTACCCTGCGTTTGTGCTTTCGTCATTCAAACCAATCATGGTACTAAAAGGAAAATTCAGCTCGTCGAAAAAAGGAATTGTGCTCAGAAAAGGTTTGGTGATTGGTCAGTTTGCTATAACGGTTGCTTTGATCATTGGATCTTTTGTTGTGTACCGTCAATTGAAATATGTAAACAACCAGAAGTTAGGAATGAATCTCGATCAGATGTTATTGATCAAGGGACCATCGCTGACAAATGGAGACTCCACTTTTTCGAACATACTGGAAAGTTTTAAAGAGGATCTGAAAACGATACCAAACGTGAAAGCGGCAACAACGACCGACAGGCCAATCGGAAATGAAATGGCACGGGTATTTGATGTGCATCGCACGGAAGGAGATGTAAACACAAAATTCACCACGCGCAGGTTTGGTGTGGGTCATGAATTCCTCGACGCGTACAATATTAAACTCGTAGCTGGCAGGGGTTTTTTCTATAACGACTTTAACAATGATTTTTCAAAAGTGCATAGTATTCTACTAAATGAGTCCGCCGTAAAATTCCTTGGTTTTAAATCCAATCAGGAGGCTGTCGGTAAGTCACTAAAAGTCTATGATAAGAATCTTAATATTATTGGTATTGCGGCTGATTTCCACCAAAAATCCCTCCATTTTGCGATCGAACCCCTTATTATGCACCCAAGCACTGGTCCGGGACAACCCATCTCCGTAAAAATAAATACATCAAACATCAACGCAACGGTTGCAGCCATCAAAACAAAGTTCGATACGTTTTTTCCGGGCAACCTGTTCGACTATTATTTTCTTGATGAACATTTCAACGAACAATACAAAAATGATCAGTTGTTTGGAAAGGTCTTCAGTATCTTTTCCGGCTTTGCAATTTTTATTGCGTGCCTGGGATTACTTGGGCTGTCATTATTCGCCACAACACAACGAACAAAAGAAATCGGGGTTCGCAAAGTACTCGGTGCTTCTGTAAGTGATATTGTTGTGTTGATATCAAAAGAATTTATCATCCTCGTCGTCATTGCGCTCGTGTTCGCATCTCCGGTTGCGTGGTTCATCATGAACAAATGGCTTCAGGATTTTGCATACAGAATCAACATAAGCTGGTGGATCTTTATAATAGCCGGCTTATTGGCCGTTCTCATCGCGTTGGCAACGATCAGCTACCAGGCGATAAAAGCCGCGTTGGCGAACCCTGTGAAGTCGCTAAGATCAGAATAATTAATACGCTCCCTATGTTCCTATGTGCCTATGTGTAAAAAAATACCACATAGGCACATAGGAACATAGTCAGCATGTCGGAGAATGTTGCACCTGCTAAACATGTAACATCGAGTACAATCAGCCGTCTTATCAACTTATCAACCTTCCGAAAAAATATACCATGGTCAAACACTATCTCAAAATCGCCCTCCGAAATCTATGGAAAAACAAGGTGTTCTCCTCGATCAACCTTCTGGGGCTAACGGTGGGGCTTAGCTGCTGTTTGATGATCGGACTGTATATCAGTCATGAATTAAGCTACGACAACTTCCAGCAAAAGGGCGATCGCATAGCTCGCGTCATCATGGAATATGGTTTCGGCGGTTCTGTTAACAAAGGGAATTTTACGAGCACGAAAGTATACCCGGCCTTCAAGAAAAATTTTCCTGAAGTAGAAGAAGGTGTTCGTATGACCGAAAGGACACGCATCGTAAAGTTTGGGGATAAGATGTTTGATGAACATCGTTTCATGTATGCGGATTCGAGTTTTTTTGATCTCTTCTCCTTTCCGCTGCTCGAAGGCAATCGTCAACAAGCATTGTCTGGTTTGTATAAGGTTCTTCTGACAAGCTCGACCGCAAGAAAATATTTCGGAAACGACGATCCCGTCGGAAAAATAATCAAAGTAGGTGCCGAAGAAACCACTTTCGAGGTTACAGGCATCGTCGCCGATTGCCCTGCCAATTCGCAAATCAAATTTGATTTCCTGGCGTCCTTCTCTTCACTCAATGCCACCCAAGAGGAAACGTATTTTGAAGCAAACTATACCACGTATCTCCTATTAAGGGATCAGAAATCGATCGCGTCGCTGCAGCAAAAAATTCCGGCATTCATGAAAAAGGAAACCGGTACAAAGGATTATGAAGGCGCTTTTATTAATTTTTATCTTGAACCATTGCGTAAGATTCATTTGTACTCGCCATACGATGGGTTCGAGCCAAATGGAAGTATGACCTATGTATATATTATCAGCGGCGTCGCTTTACTGATCCTGGCAATCGCTTGTTTTACGTATATCAATTTGAGCACCGCAAGATCGATAGAACGAGCAAAGGAAGTTGGAATCAGGAAAGTATCGGGTGCACACAGAAGCCAGATATTTGGACAGTTCATCGGAGAATCTTTAGTATTGTCAACGATCGGATTGATGTTAAGTCTCGCGATTGTGGCGATCGCGTTACCGGCATTCAACCGTCTTGCAGAAAGAGAGATCAGTTTTTCGACGATGCCTTCACCATTCGCAATTATCTTTTCAATTACTGTCGTTGCCCTGATCAGTTTATTTGCGGGCAGCTATCCGGCATTTGTATTGTCTTCATTTCAACCTATAAAAGTGCTAAAAGGTGTTTTCAAAAATGCAGGCTCAGGTTTATGGCTCCGAAAATCCTTGATTGTTTTTCAATTTGTCATTTCCGTTTTTCTTATTGTCGCAACGATCATCATGCAAAATCAACTTCACTATATTCAAAATAAAAAGCTGGGATATGATCGCGATCATGTGTTGGTATTACCACTCGATCAAAAAATCGCGGACAACATGGATCTTGTCAAATTCGAATTGAAATCAAACGCACACATTAAATATGTATCGAGAGCGAAGGATGCGCCCACACATATCGTTGGCGGTTATAGTATGCATAAACCAGGGATGACGGAATTACAACATTTGATGGTCACCGCGAATTATGTCGACGAAGATTATATCAAAACGATGGGACTGGAAATCGTCGCAGGAAATGATTTGTCGAAGCAGGATATAAAAGACGTCACATATGCAAAGGAGCAAAAAGATAAGACCTATCATTATATCTTAAACGAATCCGCAGCAAAGGCCCTGGGTTGGAAACCCCGGGAAGCGATCGGGCAAAAAATGTTTTTGGGGGAACAACGTCCCGGTTTCGTAAGAGCAGTCGTTAAAGATTTTCATTTTTCTTCATTGCATGATCCAATCAAACCCCTGGTACTTTTCGAAGAACAGTGGAGCAATAACATTATGCTTGTGAAATTGGAAGGAGAAAATCTTCCGCAAACAATTTCATTCATCGAATCGAAGTGGAAAACATTTGCCTCGCATCGGCCCTTCGAATATCATTTCCTGGACGAGGATTACGACAGAATGTATGGCGCAGAACTACGCACCGGAAGAGTCATGAATATTTTTGCAACCATTGCACTTGTGCTGGCAACGTTGGGATTATTTGGACTATCTGCATTTACTGCACAACAAAGAACAAAAGAAATCGGTGTCAGGAAAATTTTGGGAGCAAGCATGATTCATATCATCGGGTTGTTATCAAAAGATTTCGTCAGGCTCGTGATCATTGCAACTATCATCGCTTTACCAATCGCCGCGTACGCAATGCATCAATGGCTACAGGATTTTGTTTATCGCGTCAGCATGAACTGGTGGATTTTCGCCATTGCCGGAATTTCTTCTGCGCTGATCGCGCTGATCACGGTAAGTTTCCAGGCTGTAAAGGCGGGGAACGCAAATCCGGTGAAGGCGCTAAGGACCGAGTGAAATGTGCGGGAATGCGGGAATGTGGGAATGTGAGAATGTGGAAATGTGAAAATGTGAAAATGAGTAGGAAGTCGTCATTTCGAACGGAGTCCGCCGGAGGCGGACGAAGTGAGAAATCCCGTGCCGTTTATTGGAACTGAATATGTCGGTATCGCTGATTTATCTCAATGTTAATGGCTGACAATTCGGTTAGATTTCTCACTTCGTCCGCCTCTGGCGGACTCCGTTCGAAATGACGACTCCAGGCACATTCTCACATTTCCACATCTCCACATTCCCACATCTCCACATTTCCAAATCTTCACATTCTCAACTCCACATTAATTTCTCCCATCCCTGTAACCATTTCCTCAACTCCCCCGTCAAACAAAGATTCCAAAAACCTCGCGCGATGATAAAAAACTATATTAAGACTGCCTTCCGGAATTTTCGGAAAAACAAATTCTACACTGCAATCAACATAGTCGGACTGGCGGTTGGACTAGCTACTTGCCTCATGATCATGTTATATGTGCTTGATGAATTAAGCTTTGACAAGTACAATAAGCAAGCCGCAAACATCTACCGGGTCGATAATGAGATCAAGTTTGGCGGAAATCATTTTGATTTAGCCGTGGGGCCGGCACTGGAAGGGGCAGCTGCCGTCAGGGAAATTCCTGGTGTCATTCATTACACTCGATTACAAAATCATGGTTCGGCATTGGTTAAAAAGGGGCGCGAGAATGTTACCGAAACCTTGATGTATGCAGACTCCACATTCTTCGACGTGTTTACCGTCCCGGTTATCGCCGGCAATCCAGCAAATGTTTTGAGGGCGCCGAAGACTTTAATCATTACAGAAAAAATTGCTAAAAAATATTTTAACCGCACTGATGTCGCCGGCGAAAATCTCGTCTTCAATGATAGCATCAATTATAAAATCGATGCGGTCATAAAGAATATTCCGGAACAATCGCATTTCAACTGTGACATCTTTGTCGCCGCAAGTGAAAATGATGACAGCCGAAGCGATAACTGGCTCAGCGAAAATTGGAACACATATATCGTTTTGAAACCAGGAACCGATCCAAAAAAAATCGTCCAGGAACTCGACCGGATGACCGATCGTTACATCGGACCAATATTAAAATCAGCCATCAACCAAACGATGGAAGAATTTAAAAAATCCGGCGCTTATGTTCGAAATAGCCTGACGCCTTTGTTGGACATTCATCTCCATTCAAACAAAACAGGTGAACTCGCCGGAAATAGCAGCGCGCAGTATGTATATATTTTTTCAGCGATTGCAGTTTTGATATTGTTGATCGCCTGCGTGAATTTCATGAATCTCTCAACCGCACGTTCATCTAATCGGGCAAAAGAGATCGGCGTTCGCAAAGTCCTTGGGTCGCTGAGAACAAACCTCATTCATCAATTTCTTACCGAATCGCTTATCGTCAGTTTTTTTTCATTGATCCTCGCATTAGCAATCACACTTCTTTTGTTGCCATACTTCAATTCACTGGCTGGAAAAAATATCAGCTTCTTTGCTCTCTTGAACCCATCGATGCTTCTAACGCTTGTGCTGTTAATGGTTATCGTCGGCCTACTCGCAGGAAGTTACCCGGCATTGTTCCTTTCTGCTTTTCAACCGATCGAAGTACTGAAAGGCAAACTGGCAAAAGGATTCAAAGGGTCTATACTTAGGAACGTTTTAGTTGTAATACAATTTTGGATCTCTATCGTACTAATAGTTGGAACTATTGTGATCTACAATCAACTTAGGTATATAAAGAATAAGGATATCGGTTTTAACCGTGAACAGGTTTTGATTGTACAAAATTTTGGCTCTCTGGGTGACAAGGCTGACCTTTTCAAAAATGAAGTGAAACAAATAAGCGGCGTTGAAAATATTACTACAACAGCTTATTTGCCCGTCGACGGCTATCGCAGTAACGACGCGTTCTTTACTTCACCCGCATTAAATCAGCAGGATGCAATTTCCATGCAGAGATGGAATGTCGACGAAAACTATATTCCAACGCTGGATATAAAAATCGCGTCCGGAAGAAATTTCTCAAAGGAATTCTTAACTGATTCGATGGCCCTGGTGATCAACGAAGCAGCTGCAAAATTTTTAGGCACAAAAGATATCCTGAATAAAAAATTGTACGAGATTGACGATATCAAAACAAAAAAGATCAGGGAATTTCACATCGTTGGTGTGGCAAAAAATTTCAATTTTAGCTCCCTGCGCGACGTTATCACACCTCTGGCACTTTTATTTCGCAATGAGAAATCAGGCATGGCACTCCGGATCAAATCAACAACTGTCAATAGCGTTGTCGAGCAAATAAAGAGCAAATGGAACAATATGGTTACTTCCCAGCCAATCGACTATCAATTCATGGATGACCAGTTCAACAACGTATATAAAACCGAGCAAAGGACGGGACAAATCTTTATCACCTTTGCAGTTCTCGCTATAGTGATTGCATGCCTCGGAATGTTTGGTCTCGCTGCATTTGCTTCCGAACAAAGAACAAAAGAAATCGGAGTCCGTAAAGTGCTCGGAGCAAGTGTTACAAATATTGCCACGATGCTGTCAAAAGAATTTTTCAAACTTGTATTGATAGCAGCTGCTTTGGCATTTCCAGTGGCATGGTGGGCCATGTCGAAGTGGTTGCAGGAATTTGCCTATCGCGTATCGATCAGTTGGTGGATATTCCTTTTCGCTCTTGTATTGGTACTCGTCATAACACTATTAACCGTAAGTTTCCAGGCTATCAAAGCGGCATTGTTGAACCCGGTGAAAAGCTTACGAACAGAGTAAAGCAAATGTGATGAATGTGATAAATGTGATGAATGTGATGAATTTGTCGTCATTTCGAACGGAGTCCGCCGGAGGCGGGCGCAGTGAGAAATCTAACTGAATCTTCAGCCATTAAACATCGAGACAATCATAACGATACCGATATATTTAGTTCCAATAACTGGCCCGGGATTTCTCACTTCGCCCGCCTCCGGCGGACTCCGTTCGAAATGACGACTGCCGGCACATTCATCACATTTATCACATTCATCACATTCGTCACATTCGTCACATTCGTCACATTCATCCCACTGTATCATTACCGAACACCTCCCTGTATCAGAAACGAACTTATTCGTACATTTCTTCCTAAATAGGGCATTGTAAATCACTTCCATTTGTTCCGGCATGTGTTTGGATAAATTTTTCCTGCTTTTTCTACTACACATTTTCTAAAATTCATAACCCATCGAGCTCTTAAAAATTACGACTACATGATACGCAACTATTTCAAAATTGCCTGGAGAAATCTTTTTCGTAACAAAGGATTTTCCATCACGAATATCCTCGGGCTAACGATTGGCATGACGTGCACCATGTTGATCCTGTTATGGGTAAAAGATGAACTCACCTACAACCAGTTTCATAAAAACTATGACAACATTTATGAAATCATTGCCAATCGTGATTTCAAAAACCAGATGTTCACGGATTACAATATGGTGTTGCCGCTCAACCAGGAGCTGGAAAAAAGAATTCCGCAAATAAAAAACGCAGTCGTTACGACCTGGCCGCAGTCAAGAGTGCTTACAATTGGAGAAACCAAACTGAAAAAAACAGGGTATACTGTCGGAGGAAAATACTTTGATATGCTTTCTTGGAAATTTATCAAAGGAAATCCGGCAACGGCGCTCAGTGACCCATCTTCCATCGTAATTACCGAATCAACCGCAAAGGCACTTTTTGGAAGGGATGATCCGATGAATAAAGTCATTAAGATCGACAATAATGAAAATGCAAAAGTATCGGCCATACTCGCTGACGTTCCCGACAACTCTACGTTTCAATTTGATTTTATAAGGCCATTCAATTATTCGTCTCCGGATATTCAAAGGCAGATGAATGAATGGGGAAATTCTTCCTGGAACGTCTTGTTGCAAATAGCACCCGGAACGGATATTTCATTGCTAAATAAAAAGATCAATGCTATAAAAAAGGAACATGATCCACATGATCAGGTGAGCACTTATTTTGCGTTTCCGATGAACAGGTGGCGGTTGTACAGCGACTTCAAGGATGGAAAAAATACCGGCGGAATGATCTCTTACGTAAAACTATTTACAATTATTGCAATCATCATTCTTTTAATTGCCTGTGTCAACTTCATGAATCTTTCTACTGCACGCTCTGAAAAACGCGCAAAGGAAGTTGGCATCCGAAAAACCTTGGGCTCACATAAGAAGCAACTCGTCATGCAATTCTTTTTTGAATCGATGATCCTTGCATTGATCGCGTTTGCCTTTTCTATCGTTGCTGTGTATTTCGTGTTACCCTCTTTCAATTTATTGGTGAATAAAAAGATGGTATTGGATCTTGCCAGCCCTGTTTTTTGGATTGCTTCTTTACTGGTCGTGATGTTGACAGGAATCGTGGCGGGAAGCTATCCTGCGCTTTATCTTTCTGCATTTAACCCGGTCAGTGTATTAAAGGGAACATTTCTTCCCGGGAAAAAAGCCACGGTGCCGAGAAGGATCCTGGTCGTCGCACAATTTGTGATTTCGATTTTGCTGATATCCGCAACGATTATTGTCTACAGGCAAATTCAATATGTCAAGAACCGTGACATGGGATATAATCCGAATAACCTCGTTATGGTAGCATCGACCCCTGAAACCGACAAAAATTTTTCCGTGATCAAACAGGAATTGTTGAAATCGGGAATGATCAGTGCGGTTACCCGAACAGGTAATGATATTACCAGCATCCAATGGCGGTCTAGCGCGCCCGATTGGGATGGAAAACCGGAAGGAATGAGCATGATCATCGGTGGATCAAGTACCGATCTCGATTATACAAAAACGATGGGCATCAAAATGCTGAAGGGACATGATTTTACCGGCTCTCCTTCTGATTCAGCCGCAGTGATGCTTAACAAAGCCGCCGTTGAATTCATGGGATTAAAAAATCCAATCGGCATGCAATTGCGTCGCCAAAGAGGAGATGGCGTTCGCAAATATGTTGTGATTGGCGTAACGGACAATGTCATTTCCGAATCTCCCTATCAACCGGTCAATCCACTAATGATTTATTACAATTCGAATTGGTCGGGCACAATCAGCATTCGGTTAAAAGATGGTGTACAACCGCAAAAAGCATTGAAATCAGTAGAGGCCGTCTTCAATACATACAGTCCCGCTTATCCTTTCGAATATCGGTTCGTCGATGAAGAATTTGGAAAGAAATTTTTTACAGAGGAACTTATAAGCAAGATCACAAATTTATTCGCGGGACTTGCTATTTTCATTTGCTGTATCGGGCTGGCGGGACTGGCATCATTCACCATCGAAAAAAGAATCCGGGAAATTGGCATTCGCAAAGTCCTCGGCGCAACGGTTCAACAATTACTCCTGTTGATATCAAAGGAATTTCTAAAACTTGTTTTAATTGCATTCATCATAGCAACACCGTTAACATGGTGGCTGATGCATAGCTGGCTGCAGAGTTATGAATACCGAATCAATATTAGTCCAATGATTTTCGGAATTGTCGGCGTTCTCATCTTATTACTCACGCTTGCAGTTGTAAGCCTGAATACGCTCAGGGCAGCGATGAGAAATCCGACAAGAAGTTTGAGATCGGAATAACAGGTTGGACTGATCAATCGTGAGACGTCATGCGATTGCCATCTTCCATCTCACGTTGACATTTTACATTTTACGAAAAAAGATACATCATGTTAAGAAACTATTTCAAGACCGCGATCAGATCACTTCTTCGAAACAAAGGTTACGCTGTAATTAATATCACCGGCCTCGCTGCAGGTATTGCGATTTGCCTGACCATCTTCTTGATTCTGCAATATGAATTTAGTTTTGATACTTTTCATAAGGACAAAGATCAATTGTATAGGGTGATGACAAAGGAAGGCAAGAATGATGCAACTGCAGCAGTGCCATTTCCCTTGCCGGCCGCGATGAAAAATGATTTCCCGGATTTGAAAGTCGCCGGCATGTTTTACCTGCCAAACCCACAGATTCTGGTTCCTAACAACAGCGGGCAACCGAATAAAAAATTTAAATCTGCGGTGCTTTTTACAGAGCCGTCTTTTTTGAAAATGTTCAGCTTTCCTTTGCTGGCTGGCGATTTGTCGACCGCGTTGGAAAACCCAAAGAGCGCAGTTCTTACAAAAAGTACGGCCGATAAATTTTTTGGTGACTGGAAGAGCGCAATCGGCAAAACGATAAAAGTCGATCAGAATTTTTTGGTGACTGTGACCGCCGTTCTTGAAAATATTCCGGCAAACACGGACTTTCAATTAGATATTTTGGTGCCTTATTCGATTCTTCCATTTTCAAAATCGAAAGACTGGTGGACCATCAACAGTCAGCACGAGTGTTACGTGATGTTGCCCAAAAATGTTAGTCCCGCATCGATCGACAAACAATTCGTTGCGTTTTCGAAAAAGTATAGAACACCCGATAATAAAAATCAGCAAGTTTTGCAACCATTAAACAAGGTTCATTTTGATAAATCGGGAGGCAACCTTAGCGGAAAACTGATTACTCCCGAACGCGTAAGAACACTTTGGCTGATTGCTATATTCATCTTGATTATTGCGTGCGTAAATTTTGTAAATCTCTCCACGGCACAGGCAGTCAATCGAGCGAAAGAAGTTGGTGTTCGTAAAGTTCTCGGAGGAAGAAAAAGTCAGTTGAAGCTGCAATTCCTTGTAGAAACCTTTTTACTCGTTGTTGCCGGAATGTTATTTGCAATTGTAATTGCGAGTTTGCTTCTGAAACCAATTGAAAACATCCTCAGCATACGGCTTTCATTTAATTTGTTCAAAAATCCTCCTGCACTTTTATTCTTGTTGGGAACAACCGTGGTGATAACTGCGTTAGCCGGATTTTATCCGTCCATTGTGATGGCTGCTTTCAACCCGATCACTGCATTGAAAAGCAAATTCACAGCAAAAAATACAAAGGGCATTTCTTTAAGAAGAGGGCTTGTGGCCTTTCAATTTATCATTGCGCAGGCTTTGATCATCGGCACATTGCTGCTCGCGAAACAAATGAGTTATTTTGAAAATCAACCAATGGGTTTTGATAAGGACGCGATTGTGAATGTTCCCTTTCAAACGGATAGTGTCGGGATCAGTAAACTCGATTATTTACGGAGCCGTTTAATGAGTGACCCGAATATCAGCATTGTGAGTTTTAATAATTCCGCGCCCTCCGATGATGACAACTGGTGGACCGGGTTCAGATTTAACCACAATGCCAAGGAAACCGAATTTGCATCAATCAACAAATGGATCGACGCAGGTTACCTCAAAACTTTTCAACTACCACTTGTAGCAGGAAGAAATATCACCACAACGGATTCGATCAGGGAATTTTTAATTACTGAGTCACTCGTAAAAAAATTAGGATATGCTGATCCGCATGATGTTCTTAATAAAGAAATCGATCTCTGGAACGGATTTGCAAAGGGAAATGTGGTTGGAGTGATAAAAGATTATCATACAACTTCCCTAAAAAACGAAATCGCACCCGTATTTTTCGTGAATGTAAAACGGGCGTACAATACCGCATCGATCAAAATTGCTTCCTCTAATATGTCAGCTACATTAAAAAGAATCGAAAACATATGGAACGAAGTTTATCCCGATTTTGTTTTCGACTATCAATTTGTCGATGAACGGATCGCCAGCTTTTACAGGGAGGAACACCAGTTGTCGCAACTTTATAAAATATTTACGGCGATCGCAATTTTCCTGAGTTGTCTCGGTTTATACGGACTCGCATCTTTCATGGCGGTTCAACGCGTCAAGGAAGTAGGTGTAAGAAAAGTTCTTGGAGCAACCGCAGCGAACATCGTTTACCTCTTTTCAAAAGAATTCATGATATTGATGGCGATTGCATTTTTGATTGCCGCTCCATTGACATGGTACTTCATGCATCAATGGTTACAAAACTTTGTCTATAAAACAAACATCAGCTGGTGGATCTTCGCAATTGGAGGTGCAACAGCAGTAGCGGTAGCATTACTGACAGTAAGTTTCCATGCAATCAAAGCAGCAACGACGAACCCGGCAAAAAGTTTGCGGACAGAGTAACGTGTGAAGTCGAAAAGTTGATTGGTCGACAAGTTAATAAAAGGAAAGCTTGAAACTTGAATTTGTTGATCTGTTGACAAGCAAACCCCGATGGTGGTGATTAAGATATGATTTTGAAAATAGCAATCGCCTAATCGTTGAATTGTTGAATCATCACATTGCCAAAGAGTCAACCCCGTCGGCGGCCGAAGCCCCCGACGGCGGTGGTTAATGAGGGGACGCACAATTGAATTACAAAGTCCTGGGCAGAGACAACGGGTGCACGTGCGTAGGTACTTGGTCGAATCGCGGTATATCGTTGCGAACAAGCATATCTTTTAGAAAATAATTCAGAAGTCGTATGATAAGAAATTATTTCAAAGTCGCATACAGAAATCTTTTGCGAAACAAAGGATTTTCATTTATCAACATTGCAGGATTGGCTATTGGAATGTCAAGTGCCATTATCATTTTGTTATGGGTGCAGTACCAGGTTAGTCACGATCGTTTTCACGCGAAACTCGATCGTCTCTATCAGGTATGGTCAAACGATGTAATCGATGGTTCCATTCGTACAATCACTCCTACACCAGAGATCATGGCGCCGACTCTAAAAACGGATTATCCCGATGTGGAAGGGGTAACGCGAGTTTCCTGGACGCGGAACCTGCTTTCCGATGCTGTTGAAAAAAAAATCGAATCAACAGGCGCTGTTGTGGATCCTGATTTTCTGACGATGTTTAGTTTCCCGTTGTTGGACGGAAATATGAAGTCCGCATTGGATAAACCATATTCTCTCGTCATCACAGAAAAACTTTCCAAAAAGCTATTTAATAATGAAAATCCCGTTGGGAAAACAATCCGAATGGGAAATTCAACTAATTACACCGTGACAGGATTATTAAAGAACATCCCTGACAATACACAATTCAATTTTATTGAGTATCTGGCGTCGTATGTAGATCGCACATTGATCAATGAAGTTGACAAAGACTGGAGCGATATTTCTATATCCACATTTGTTCTTCTTAAACCGGGTATATCCGCAGCACAGTTCAATGCAAAAATCAAAGGAATTATTCCGCAGCATACTGGTGGAACACAAAAAACACAAGAGTTTATCTACCCGATGAAACAAGTTTGGCTATATGGCCAATTTGAAAATGGAAAACCAGTTGGCGGCAATATAGACAGTGTGAGAATGTTCTCTGTCATTGCTGTTTTTATTTTGTTGATTGCATGTATCAACTTCATGAATCTTTCTACGGCTCGCAGTGAGCGGCGTGCGAAAGAAGTCGGTATTCGTAAAGTATCCGGAGCATTGAAGCAATCCCTGATCGGGCAGTTTCTTACGGAATCTGTTTTGACGGCGTTTATTTCAGGAGTTATTGCAATTCTGATCGTTCAGTTGACTCTTCCTGCATTTAACCAGTTAATGAGAAATAACATCAGTATTGATTATAGTGATATTTATTTCTGGTTATTTGCCATCGGTTTTATTTTGTTTACAGGAATTCTTGCTGGAAGCTATCCTGCTTTTTTCCTGTCTTCATTCAAACCGGTGATGGTGTTGAAAGGCGGAATCAAAAAAATCAATGCGCTGGTAACGCCCCGGAAAGTATTGGTAGTGCTCCAATTCACGTTTGCCATTTTACTCATCATCTGCACCATTGTTGTTACCCAACAAACCAAATATGCGCAGGATCGGAAATCAGGATATGAACGAGACCATCTGGTACAGGTATCGATGGAAGGCGAAATTCAAAAGAATTTTCAGCTGATAAAAAATGAATTGCTGAATTCATCAACTGCGTTGTCAGTCGCACAAGTATCATCACCGCTTACACAAAACTGGAGCTCCGGTATTCATCTTAAATGGGAAGGCAAAGATCCAAACCTGGTTGCACAGGTAAATCGCTACACAGAGTCCGGTGACCTTATAAAAACAGCAGGAATGACCTTGATTCGAGGCAGAGATATCGATATAAAAAATTACCCAACGGATTCAACTGCATGCATCATCAACGAGGCTACACTCAAATTGATGAATTTCAAAAATCCGATTGGTGAAATCATAACCGACGGACCAGTGAGTTGGCATGTTATCGGTGTGATTAAAGATTTTATCCAGGAGTCTCCTTATCAACCCGTCAAGCCAATGATTATTCGCGGACCGAAAGAATGGCTAGGCACGATATTGATCAGGTTGAATGGAAAAAATTCGACTGCAAAAAATGTCGCAAACATGGAAAAAATTTTCAACGCTTTTAATTCGGCATATCCCTTCGAATTTACATTTAGTGATGAAGACTATGCGTCGAAGTTTTTGGCGGAAGTACAGACCGGAAAGTTATCGGCCATTTTTGCGGGACTTACTATTTTCATTTCATGTCTCGGATTATTTGGACTCGCGGCATATATGGCCGAAAGCAGGTCAAAAGAAATCGGGATCAGGAAAGTATTAGGAGCGTCCGTAACAAATATTACCGGGTTGTTATCAAAGGATTTCGTGAAGCTCGTCATAATCGCAGTGCTAATCGCATCTCCTGCGGCTTATTGGATTTCGTATAAATGGCTTGAAAGTTTTGATTATCGTATCACGATCAGCGTGTGGATATTTGTGGTTGCAGGACTGCTCGCAATTGTGATCGCGCTTGTGACAGTAAGTTATCAATCCATCCGGGCGGCCGTTGCAAATCCGACGGAGAGTTTGAGAAGCGAGTAAAGAGAGCGGCGTGCGGAAAGCGTTAGTAGAGTTCGCTCGCCGCGCTACGTACTAAAAATCAAAAAACATAGAATCGACAAATCAAATATCATGATACAAAACCTTCTCACAACCGCTTTTCGCAATCTCAAACGAAACAAATTTTTCTCCTTTCTGAATATATTGGGTCTGGCTGTGGGCATGGCCGTTTTCTTATTGATTGCGCAGTACGTGCATTTTGAACATAGCTATGAAAATTTTGTCCCCGGGAAAGAAAATATTTATCGTGTGGCGCTGACGTTTTATCGCCACAATGAAATCTACGAAGCAAGTGCAGAAAATTATCCGACTGTTGGGCCGGCTTTGAAAAAAGAATTACCTGGCGTCATTCGCTTTGCGCGACTTTACAACATGGGATATAAAAACAATGTGATCATCACCAATGAAAATGCAAAACCTGATAAAATCTCTTTCAAGCAGCGCCGTTTTCTTTATGCTGATTCCGGCTTTTTGCCAATGATGGGATATGAAATGATTCAGGGAAATGCAGCAACTGCGTTGAGAGATCCAAACACCGTCGTGATATCAGAAAAATATGCGAAGATGTATTTTGGCAACGAAGATCCGATTGGAAAAACGCTGCACATGCAGGATGATGATTTCAACGATGAGTTGGCAAAGGTTACCGGCGTCTTCAAGAGCCAGCCGCTAAACACACATTTGAAATTTGACGTGCTGTTTTCTTACCAGACCTTGTATGCGCGGAGGGGCGGTCCGAAAAGATATGATCAAAGCTGGATGCGCTGGGATATGTATACATACGTCCAGCTGCAACCCGGTACAGACATCAGGAAACTCCAGGCCGGTATGCAGGGAATTGTCAACCGCAATAAACCGGAATTGAAAGCATCCAATGAAGCTGCTGTACTCTCGCTTCAGCCGCTGGCGGATATTCATCTCAATTCAGATCTTGCGAATGAAGCGGAACCAAATGGAAATGCCAACATCGTTTTCTTCATCACGTTGATCGGAGTATTTGTACTTGTGATCGCCTGGATCAATTATGTCAACCTTTCTACTGCACGCGCAATCGGCCGCGCAAAGGAAGTCGGTGTGCGGAAAGTAATTGGTGCATACAAACATCAATTGATATTACAATTTCTCGCAGAATCCGCGCTCGTCAATTTGATATCGATCGGCATCGCATTTTTGTTGATTTCGATTGTTCTTCCATGGTTCAATAAAATCTCCGGCCTCTCACTCGATATCTCCTATTTGTATCGACCATGGTTCCTGATGTTGATTGCAGGATTGTGGATCGTCGGAACGGTATTGTCTGGTATCTACCCGGCCTGGGTATTATCTTCCTTCAAGCCGGTGCATGTGTTGAAAGGAAAATTAAAAAGTACCGCTGGCGGTATTTTATTGCGCAAGGGATTAGTGGTGACGCAATTCATGGCGTCGATTGCTTTGATTGCAGGTACATTTATTATTTACCGCCAGCTTGGATATATGATGAATCAAAGTCTGGGTGTAAATATCAGCCAGGTGATGGTGATGGACAGACCGGGACTTTCCCCCGTTCCGGTAAAGAGCAGGGCTGACAGATCCACATATGAAACGGCCATTGATCATTTCAAAGATGAACTGAAAAAGGACCCACTTGTCGAAGGAGTTACTTTATCAGCAAGCGTTCCCGGGCATCAACGCGCATTTAAAGTGACGATTCGGAGATTTGATGGTAGTACCGCCGATTCAACAGTCGTTCGAATTAATTCAATGGATTATGATTTCAAGGATCTATTTCAAATGAAAATTCTTGCTGGAAGAAATTTCGCAAAGGATTTTCCCGCGGATCCTGATACTTCAGTAATTGTAACGGAGTCGGCTACCCGATTACTTGGATTCAAAAAACCGGAAGATGCAGTTGGAAAGACGATTGTTATGACAGAGTTTGGCGGCGCCACGTCAATTATTGTCGGAGTTGTAAATGACTATCACCAGGTATCACTGAAAAAAGCGATTGAGCCAACAATATTTTTCTGTTCACCACACGACGGTGAGTATTATTCAGTACGCATGAAGACGGCTAATATTGCGACCACGGTCAAACATGTCGAACAAGTTTGGACGAAATCTTTCCCCGGAAATCCATTTGAATATTTCTTCCTTGATGACTATTTCAACCAGCAGTATAAAAACGAGCGAAGATTCGGTGAACTATTTACGACGTTTGCCGTGCTGGCGATTATTATCAGCTGTCTTGGTCTATTCGGCCTCTCCGCTTTTACGGCCAGCCAGCGCATCCGCGAAATTGGTATCCGTAAAGTGCTTGGCGCATCGGTGCAGGACATTACAGCGATGCTGTCCAAAGATTTCTTAAAACTTGTGTGTATTTCGATATTGATTGCTTCGCCGATTACGTGGATCATTATGAATACGTGGCTGAAAGATTTTGCCTATCGAATACAAATCAGTTGGTGGATTTTTGTGGTGGCGGGCGTGAGTGCCTTGTTGATCGCTTTGTTGACGGTCAGCTTTCAGGCAATTAAGGCCGCTCTTGCAAATCCAATCAAGAGTTTGCGGACGGAATGAACTTTTCGGGCCTTGTTTCACCCAAAAATTCTCTTTGTGCCTTTGTGTGAAACAAAACCATATAAATACAACAACTAACCGACTATCGGCCTGTATCGAAATCGCACACAGCTTGTATCAGAAGCGGACTTGACCAATCGTCATTTTTAATTAGTACGTTGTAAATCACCCACATTTTCATTCGGCATATCGTTGGTTACCATCTCGACTGAGTCACAAAAGAAAATTACTGTATACATTTTTAACCACTGCCCAAGCCATGCAGTTAAATTTTCGAAAATGCTCAAAAATTATTTCAAAGTAGCCTGGAGAAACCTCAAAAAGAATAAAGTCTTTTCAGCTGTCAACATTGCCGGTCTTGCGATCGGGCTCTCCTGTTTCTTATTGATTACTTTATATGTCGCGGATGAATTAAGCTTCGACAGGTTTAATATCAATGCAAAAAACATCTACCGCGTCAATTGCGATCTGCGTTTTAATGGATCGACATTGCATCTGCCAGTTGCCTCTGATGTGATGGGAGCAACGCTTAAAAAAGATGATCCCCAGGTAAAAGACTTTACACGCGTTTTCATCAACGGAGGCAAACAAATCCGGTTAGGAAAAGATTTCGTCAATGAACGCAACGTTGCACATGCGGATTCGACATTTTTCAGTGTGTTTACATTCCCGGCCATCCAGGGCGAAACAAAAACAGCGCTGGATGAACCGAACACAGTCGTTATATCGGCCGCCGCTGCAAATAAATACTTCGGCACCACGGATGCCGTAGGTAAGACGATCGAGACGAATGACAACAATAAAACGCTTTACAAGGTTACTGCCGTCATAAAGGATATGCCTGAAAACTCTCATTTCAATTTTGATTTCATCTTCTCGATGAAAAATGTCAATTACCCATGGGGTACATATCTCAGCAATAATTTTTTCACCTATTTATTATTACAGGACGGAACCGACTTTAAAGCATTCGAAAAGAAAAATTTTCCTGAATACCTTAAGCGCTATGTCTTTCCGGAAGCACAGCAGCTAATGCAAATAAAAAACATGGAAGAGTTTGAAAAAGCGGGAAATAAATTATCGTATTCGCTGATACCATTGACAAAAATACACTTGTACTCGACGGACCGTGATTTTGAAATAAAACCAAGTGGAAATATTCAGTATATCTATATTTTTTCGGCTGTGGCAATATTCATCCTGCTGATTGCTTGTGTAAATTTTATGAACCTTACAACTGCGCGCTCGGCTAATCGTGCCAAGGAAGTTGGGATTCGAAAGGTCCTGGGAACGGATCGTGGTAAGTTAATGGGGCAATTTCTTTTTGAATCTGTTTTGATGGTGGTTATTTCGCTCACAATTGCTATCGGACTTGTAAATCTATTTCTGCCGGCATTTAACCATATTGCAAGCAAGTCGATCAAAATGGATGCATTGTTGTCACCGGTTATTTTATCGTCGCTGATCGCATTGCCTTTTATCGTCGGATTATTGGCAGGAAGCTATCCCGCATTCTTCCTCTCAGCGTTTAGACCTGCCGAAGTATTGAAAGGAAAACTCAAGTTGGGAAGCAAAAGCGGTATACTAAGAAGTCTGCTGGTGATTTTCCAGTTCGCGACATCTATCATATTAATTATAGGTACTGTTATTATCTATCATCAATTACATTATATCCAGCACACAAATCTCGGATTTAATAAATCACAGGTGCTTATTATCAATGATGCATATGCCCTCGACAAAAATCTCAACGCATTTAAAAACGAAATGCTAAAAACACCCGGAATCACTAGTGGTACAATTAGCTCTTTTCTTCCCGTATCCTCTGCACGAAGCGACTATACCTATTCAAAAGATCCCGTTTTAACCAGTAAAAGTGGCATTGATTTGCAAGTATGGATCATCGATCACGACTACATCAACACCATGGGAATGCAGATGGCATCGGGAAGAAATTTCTCACGTGATTTCGGCGGTGACTCAACAGGCGTCATCATCAATGAAACAACGGCACAACTTCTCGGTTATCCAAACCCGGTAGGGAAAAAATTCTATGCGCTGAATCCTTTTACAAAAGCACCTCCTACTCCACTCGATATCATCGGCGTCGTGAAAGACTTCCATTACGAATCTTTGCGCCAACATATCGGACCATTATGTTTTCGTCTTGGAAACAGTACGGGCTTTGCTTCGTTCAAGGTGAATCCCGCTAACCTCGGTACATTGCTCGGCCAGGTAGAAGACAAATGGAAATTGCTTGCGCCTGGAAAACCTTTTAGCTATCGTTTTATGGACGATTCATTTGATGACATGTACCGCGCCGAACAACGTGTCGGAACCATCGCATTGATATTTTCTGTTCTCGCAATTGTGATAGCATGTCTTGGCTTATTTGGTTTGTCAACCTTCATCGCCGAACAAAGGACAAAAGAGATTGGAATTCGGAAAGTACTCGGTGCAGATGTGGGTGGCATCGTTCAATTGCTCTCGAAAGATTTTGTGAGATTGGTCATCATCGCATTTGTGATTGCAGCACCACTGGCCTGGTATTTTATGAATCACTGGCTGCAGGATTTTGCGTATCGTGTGCAAATAGATTGGTGGACTTTTCTTGTAGCGGGAGCTGCTGCGTTGCTCATCGCATTGGCAACTGTAAGTTTCCAGGCAATTAAAGTAGCGTTGACAAATCCTGTAAAATCACTAAGATCGGAATGATGTGTTCTATATGCCTATGTGGTGAAAAAAAAATTACCACATAGGCACATAAAAACATAGACGACGACTCACTGAAAAATTACAGATCATGTTCAAGAATTATCTAAAGACTGCGGTGCGAAATCTTGCAAAACAAAAAGGACTCGCATCAATTAACATTTTTGGATTATCGGCGGGACTTGCATGCTTTGGATTATTCATGTTATATGCACTCAATGAATTTAACTTCGATCGTTTTCATAAAAATGCCGAAAATATTTTTCGCGTGTATGTTTGGCGCGAAGCAAAAGCGGATGAAACCGCCGGAGGTATGACATACCAGCCCATGCCGCTCGGTCCCGCGATGAAGCATGATCTTCCCGATGTTGTCGATTACACCCGCATTGCTGAAGCCTGGGGAGAAAATTTTTTAAAAGCAGACAATAAAGTAACCCGCGAAAAAGTAACGTTCGTCGATCCTTCGTTTTTCTCTGTATTTAGCTTCAGGTTGAAATCCGGAAATGCCGGTGATGTTTTGAACGACTTACACAGTGTCGTACTAACCGAAGAAACAGCGAAAAATTTATTTGGGAAATCAGATCCCGTTGGAAAAATTGTCGAGATAAAAACCGAAGACGATTTTATTCCATTTACAGTAACAGGTATCGCAGAAAATCCGGCGTCTAATTCAAGTATCCAGTTTAAGATGCTCGGCAATTTCAACTATCTCACAACAACCAAATCGGGATCAAAACGCATCAACAACTGGCACCAATACTCCTATCAAACATACGTGCAACTGAAACCGGGAAGCAAATTGCCCTCGGCAAAAAATACACTCATCTCTTTCAGAAAGGAATTTTACCCTGATGAAGAAGCCAATTCGAGAAAGAATGGATGGACGGGTGTTGGTCCAAGAATTTTTTTAAGATTGCAACCCATAAAAAATATTCATACGGATGTACTGATTCAGGGCGGACTGATTTCACCAGTTGAGCCAAAAACAATCTGGATATTGATCAGTATTGCGGCAGGTGTGTTATTGATTGCATGCATCAATTTTACCACGCTAGCCATTGGAAGATCGTCGGGAAGGGCGAAAGAAGTTGGCGTTCGCAAAGTAATTGGAGGAAGCCGCAAATCATTGATCACACAATTTCTGACAGAGGCATTAATACTCACGATCGTTTCCGCTTTTTTGGGCTTGATATTGATGAAGCTATTGCTTCCATTATTCAACGAACTTTCGGGCCGGACATTGACTTTATCTTTAACCCAATTCCCCGAACTAACATGGCTTGCGGTAACATTAATATTAATTGTGGGATTGATCGCCGGCAGTTACCCTGCCCTGGTGTTATCCGGTTTCAAACCTGTTGACGTAATGAAATCAAAACTCAAACTGAGTGGTTCAAATATTTTTACGAAGTCCTTGGTTACATTACAATTTGTCGTCTCTGCAGGCTTGATAATTTCCACCGTTATCATTCTCCAACAAATTCATTTCATGCGTTCGAGATATCCAGGTTTCAATAAAGAAAACGTGGTTATCATAGACGCTGATCGAATTTCAAATACAAAAAAACTTTTTCAATTATTTCAACAACAACTTGCAAAGAATCCTGATGTCATTGGCGCCGCCAGTGCAGAACTTGGATTAGGTGAAGGTGCAGGATGGAGCCAGACATCATTTCAATACCAGGGAAAAGACAAAAACGTCAATGAATATTTCGTCGATGATAAATATTTACCCGTCTTAGGAATACGATTGCTTGCAGGACGAAATTTTGATCCATCCATTTCGGCTGATACTGTCAATTCAGTAATCATTAATGAAGCTATGATGAATGATTTCGGGTGGACGCTTCAAAATGCCGTCGGGCAAAGAATAGCGGGATACCGCGATCAATTTGCTCCGGTAGTAATCGGTGTGACGAAAAACATTAATTATTTTTCTTTTAGCCAGGAAGTTCAACCACAGCTCTTTCACCAGTTTTCAAGTTATGAGCCATTTAAATTTTTCGTGCGAATCAAAGCGGGTGATCCATCCAAAACAATTGCGGGGTTACAATCTGCGTGGAATAGTATCGCGCCGGATTACCCGTTGAAGTATAGTTTCCTTGATGAAGATCTTGATCGATTCTATCAATCGGAAGATAAATGGAGTAATATCGTTGGATGGGCAGGTGGTATTTCAATATTTCTTGCGTGCCTCGGATTATTAGGCCTGACGGCATTGTCCGTTGTAAATCGCACAAAAGAAATTGGAATTCGAAAAGTGCTTGGTGCATCATTAGCGACAATCATTCGTCTCTTATCAAAGGATTTTTTGAAATTAGTGTTGATTGCGTTTTCGATTGCCATTCCGTTAAGCTGGTGGCTTATGAGCAAATGGCTGATGGATTACGCGTACCGTATTAACCTGCAATGGTGGGTTTTTGCGATAATTGCAGTCGTTGTAATGGTTGTTGCAATCATTACCGTAGGATTTCATTCACTAAAAGTAGGTTTGACAAATCCGGTACGATCGCTGCGCTCGGAATAATGGCAACCCAGAAGAATAGTTTTAATATTTCACACCTCTATGTGCCTATGTGTCTATGTGGTGTCAAAAATCGCATACGCAATGGCGAGCCTGTGAAAAACTTGAGGGCTGAACAAAAGCGGCGCAGTGGTGAGACGACAGATGACAGGTAGTTGGACATAAGTCTGCCAACTGCCCACTGTATCATAACCGGACACCCTGATGTATCAGAAACGAACTAATTCGTACATCAGGCCAGATTACCGTATTGTATATCACTTATATGCTGTTCGGCATATGGTTGGAAGATATTTGCCAATAGAAAAAACTACCAAACAGGGGCACTTATGTTTAGAAATTATTTCAAGATAGCCTTCCGAAACATCTGGAGAAATAAAGTTTTTTCAATCATAAAAATCGTCGGCCTTAGTCTCGGTTTGATGGTATGCATTCTCATTCTCCTTTATACAAAGGACGAGATAAGCTATGATCAATTCCATATAAACAAAATGCAACTTTTCCGGATAATTCAAACATGGGAATTTGGAAAAAACCCCCGTCAGGTATTGGGAATCACAAATGGAATGGTCGGTGAAAGTTTTGCTAAAGAAATTCCGGAAATACAACAATACGTTCGTATCAATGGCGCTCCAGTAACGCTGAAAAAAGATAATGAAGTATTTACTGAAGATTGCCTTTTTGTTGACGACAATTATTTTTCGGTTTTTTCTTTTCCATTAATAAGCGGAAATAAACAGACAGTTTTGGAAGACTTGCATTCGGTGGTGATTTCAAAGTCGATGGCAAAAAAATATTTTGGTTCAACGAACCCGGTCGGCAAGATTATGGAAATGAAACTTGCCGACGAGTTTGAAAATTTCAAAATCACCGGCGTCGCGGAGAACGCTCCTCAAAATTCGACATTGAAAACCGGTCTCGTAGCAAATATTAATTACTATCAAAAGTTCAACAGCAATACAGGATGGCTCGGCGGAAGCCTGAATACATTTCTGTTGCTTTCGCCAAAGGCAAATATAAATTCGGTTGAAAATAAAATGCAGGCGGTGTTTGATAAGAACACAAAAGAGCAAATGGCAAAAGCGGCAAAAGAAACCGGTATGTCTGCAAAGATCACGATGGGACTTCAGCCATTTACAGACATTCATCTCAGCACGAGCGCAGGGCCTGACAATGGAATGGCTGCCGGAAGTAGCCCCATTTATTCGTATATACTCAGCTGCATTGGAATATTTATCCTGATTATCGCCTGTATCAATTTCATCAATATCGCTGTTGCACAATCATTGAAACGCAGTAAAGAAATTGGAATCAGGAAAGTTGTCGGAGGCACTCGCATGCAATTGATAAAACAATTCCTGGTGGAATCATTTTTTGTTTCCTTGATTGCATTTGTACTGGCAATCGTTTTAACCTACATTGTTTTGCCTTTTTTCAACGAGCTCGCAAATAAAAAACTAAGCCTTGCTTATCTGTCGGACGTTTACTTGTATATCGGTTTCTTTCTGCTGTTACTGGTCACTTCTTTTATTGCGGGGTTTTATCCCTCACTGGTCTTGTCCGCTTTCCAACCGGTAAAAGTATTGTATGGCAAACAAAAATTGTTAGGAAGAAATTATCTGACCAGGGGATTGATCGTATTGCAATTTGCACTCGCAATTTTTTTAATTATCGGCACGTTGGCAATTCGTTCCCAGTTAAATTATTTTTATCATGCCGACCTTGGATTTGACAGCAAAGGTTTAGTGCGTATCAACATTCCGATTAGCAACGCAAGTAATAACCTTCCTTCCTTGTTCAAAAATGAACTTGCCGGCAAACCAAACATTATAAGCGTCAGTGCGAAAAATGGCGGGCGCAGCATTTCAGGTATAACTGCGGATGGTAAAAATATTGAAATCGAAAACAACCGGTTCGACGAGAAATTATTGCCCACATTTAAGATCCCGCTTATTTCCGGGAGAAACTTTTCGTCCGAATATCCGTCAGATACTGTAAATGCAATCATCGTAAATGAAGCTTTTGTCAGAGAAGCCGGATGGAAACTCAATGATGCAGTTGGCAAAACGGTGACTTCAATGGACGAATCAAAAAAATCATTGAAAATTGTCGGTGTGATTAAAGACTATCATTTTATTTCACTAAAAGAAAAAATCACTCCGCAGGTCATATCGATGAACCCGGTTTTTAACTACGGAGAAATTTGGGTGAAGATCAGTTCCGCAGATGTTCCAAAAACGCTGGCGCTTCTTCAAAATACTTACAAAAAGATCATTCCTTATTTCCCATATTCATACCAATTCATGGATGATATCAATGCAAAGAATTATGAATCGGAAACAAAATGGAAACAAATCATCAGCATATCCGCGATACTTTTCATTTTTATTTCATGTATCGGGTTGTTAGGATTGGTAATGTTATCTGTCGAACAAAAAACAAAAGAAATCGGAATCCGGAAAGTATTAGGAGCCGCGGTAAGCAGGATCGTGTTGATCATTGCAAAAGATTTTCTGTTGCTGACATCGATCGCTTTTATAATTGCAATACCACTAGGTTACTGGGCGGTGCATGAATGGCTAAACAATTTTGCTTATCGGGCAACCATACACTGGGAAATATTTGCTATCGCGGGAATCCTTGTTATTGGTGTGGCAATGTTGACCATCGGTGTGCATGCAATCAAAGCAGCGTTGGCAAACCCGGTGAAGAGTTTGAGAACAGAGTGAATTGGAATTGGGAAAATTGAATCGCCTGAATATTCTATGTGCCTATGTGTCTATGTGGTGAAAAAAAAATTACCACATAAACACATGGGCATATGGAAGAAAATCATCTAAATAAGAAATAATGATAAAGAATTATCTAAAAATCGCTATCCGAAATTTATCTCGCAATAAAACATATGCGATATTAAATATCCTCGGACTCACCATTGGTATCGGTGCGTGCCTGCTGATCTTCCTGGTTATCCAGTATGAGACCAGCTTTGATAATTTCCATCCAAAACGAAAAAGCATCTATCGCGTTACGACAGAGTTTCATGGTGACGACGGCGTTGGATATTCTTCAGGCGTTTCATTTCCTGTCGGCCCTCAATTGCGACTCGATTTTCCCCAGATTAAAGAGGTCGCGAGCATTCTGCGGCAAGACGAGGGACAGATTACACTTAATGAAACCGGAAGCGGTCTACCAAAAAAATTAACAGAAAAAAATATTTACTACGCCGAACCTGCATTCTTTGACATGTTTAATTTTCCATTTCTCGAAGGAAATGCAAAATCATGTTTGACCGAACCAAATCAGGCGGTCATTACACAGCAGACAGCTGAAAAATATTATGGAGATTGGAAATCTGCAATTGGAAAAACTGTATTGCTCGACAATCACTATGTATATAAAATTACTGGGATACTAAAAAATGTTCCCGATAATACTGATTACCCAATAAACATGGTAATTTCTTACTCATCTGTACGAGGTACACAAAGGGCGCGAAACTTAACCGACTGGGTGAGCACATTCAGCGGCGCAAATTGTTATGTTGTTCTGCCGCCTGAATTACCCGTATCAAAATTCAACACCGCCTTGAGATCTTTTGCCAAAAAACACAAACCAGCTGAGTACGCAAAAGATGTTTATTATGCGCAACCACTAACAAGCATTCACTACGACGAACGGTTTGGTACTTATACAGGAAATACTTTCAGCTATTCTCTCATTAAGGCGCTGATCATTATTGGAATTTTCCTGCTGGTGATTGCCTGTGTAAACTTCATCAACCTTGCTACGGCACAAGCAGTCAACCGTTCCAAAGAAGTTGGTATTCGCAAAGTGCTCGGAAGCATTCGATCTCAACTTGCCCTGCAATTTTTGGGTGAAACAGCTATGATCACACTTGTCGCATTAATGTTCGGTGTTATCCTTGCGGAAATTTCTTTGCCGCTTTTGAATAAATTGCTCAACATAAAAATGCGAAGCAATTTTATTAGTAACCCGGAAGTGATTTTATTTCTGGTATCGGCAGGTATCGTCGTAACGATCTTGTCTGGCCTTTATCCTGCAATGATCGTTTCAGGTTTCAACGCGATCACCGCACTGAAAAATAAAATCACTGCTAAAATGGTTGGTGGAATTTCATTGAGAAGAGTGTTGGTCATCCTGCAATTTGCCATCGCACATATACTAATTATCGGGATGCTGGTTGTAGTGAGCCAGATGGATTATTTCAGAAATGCTTCTCTTGGATTTGATAAGACGGCAATCATCACCGTCGACATTCCGGGCGACAGCGTCGGCCGTTACGATTATCTCCGAAATATTTTATTGCAAAATCCAAATATTACAAGCGTAAGTTTCAGTTTCGGCAGTCCTTCGGCAGACGGAAACTGGAGCAGCGATTTTAAATTTGACAACTCAGCGAAAACAACTGATTTTGGCGCGAACCTAAAATGGGCCGATGTTGATTATTTCAAAACTTACAATATTCCTTTTGTTGCAGGACGACCATATCGGCAAAACGATACAGTAAATGAATTCGTCGTAAATGAGACGCTTATTCATAAACTTGGCATTACAGATCCCCAACAGGCCATCGGAAAAAAAATAAACATGTGGGATGGAGGGAAAGTTGCTCCAATCGTTGGAGTTATTAAGGATTTTAATGTGTATTCATTGCGTGCACCTATTGCCCCAGTGTTGCTCAGCACTTGGAAAGATGTTTACCAAGTCATCAATATAAAAATAAAACCCGGTGCCACAAAGCACACGCTGGCCTATATCGAAAAATACTGGAACGAAGCATTCCCGAAAAATGTATATCACTATGCATTCCTTGACGAAACGATCGCTAATTTCTACCAGCAGGAAACACAATTATCCCAACTTTATAAAATCTTTGCAGGCATTGCTATTTTGATCAGTTGCCTTGGACTATACGGATTAGTTTCCTTTATGGCTGTGCAGCGCACAAAAGAAATGGGAATCCGCAAGGTATTGGGAGCTACTGCCGCAAATATTGTTTATTTGCTTTCACGCGAATTCACGCTCTTAATTCTGATTGCATTTGCCATAGCGGGTCCGATAGCGTATTTCATCATGAAAAACTGGTTACAAAATTATACGTATCGCATACCATTAGGTGTGTCTGTTTTCTTAGTCGCCATCGCCAGCTCGGTGGTGATAGCCTGGATAACGGTTGGATATCGCGCCATCCATACCGCGCTCAGGAGCCCGGTAAAGAGTTTGAGAACTGAATGAGTTTTTATCATAGAAGGTACCCTGGCTGTACAACGCTGGCCATTGACCATTCACTATTCACGAAAATAAACGACATGTTTAAGAATTATTTCAAAACCGCCTTCCGAAATCTGATGAAGAATAAAACATTTTCTGTCATCAACATCATCGGGCTTGCCACCGGAATGGCAGCATGTATCATCATTATGCTGTTTGTTTCATATGAGAAAAGTTTCGACAACTTCCATTCAAAAAATATTTACCGGCTTAACGAAGTACAAAAATTTCCGGGGATGGTAGCATCACAGAAAGTGGCGCTGTCGATGTTTCCAATGGGCCCGACGTTGCAAAAGGAATTTCCGGAAATCAAAAACTCATGCCGCATCAGTTGGCGCAACAACACTGAATTTCGAAACGGAGATAAAAGAGTGTACCTGCCGCAAATGTTTGCAGTCGATTCGACATTCTTCCAAATATTCGACTTTAAATTGTTGAAAGGTGACAGAAATCGGGTTTTAGAAAAGCCAAATAGCATTGTGCTAACCGAGGAATCAGCCGAAAAATTATTTGGAAAAGAAGATCCAGTCGGGAAAACAATCGGGACTTACGAAAATGACACGGTCCTTTTTATGGTCACCGGTGTTGCGAAAAACGTTCCGCAGAATTCACAATTGCAGTTTGATGCGGTATTTTCGTTTAGCACATTCTATAGCCAGCACCCGGATATGATGAATAATTGGGGCGGTAATTGGCTGAATACATATCTCGAACTCTCACCCGGTACAAACACAGCGGCACTCGAAAAAAAATTTCCGGACTATTTGAAAAAATACATGACACGTAACGATGGCTGGAAGTTTTATGAACTCTTCTTATTACCTCTGAGAGCTGTTCATGCCAACGCTTCTGAGATTGGTCTGGATTATATCAATTACCAAAAATTCGACAAGCACTACACAAATATATTTTTTGCAATTGCGTTGACGGTATTGCTGATTGCTTGTGTAAACTTTATGAACCTTGCCACTGCGAGGTCGGCAGAAAGAGCTAAGGAAGTGGGTATTCGGAAATCAATCGGCGCACATCGATGGCAGTTAGCAACGCAATTTATCAGCGAAGCCGTTCTGCTTGCATTTCTTGCGCTCGTTCTTGCTATCGCAATGGTGGAGCTGTTTTTACCACTGGTAAATTCGCTGAGTCGCCGCAATCTTCAATTCCCCTTATTTACAAATCCGATATTACTTGTTCTCGCGTTGCTGGGTGCAATTTTTATCGGAGTGATTTCAGGGTTATATCCTGCCGCATATCTTTCTTCGTTCCAACCAGTAAAG
>Ga0163162_10000080_pt1 | contig 87784 bp, 71 predicted proteins | sample S55metaG_FD_115310 | JGI IMG/M metagenome (GOLD analysis project Ga0163162, IMG submission 115310) | Switchgrass rhizosphere microbial communities from Kellogg Biological Station, Michigan, USA - S5-5 metaG | ecosystem: Host-associated > Plants > Roots > Rhizosphere > Soil | place: USA...
AATTTTCCTCTTCGTCTTCGTCGTTGACGAGATTTCTAAATAATTTTGTTTCACCTTCCGCATTACCATTCGCCTGCACAACAACATCCGCCACTTTATTTTTTTCAACCGCCATATTTTTTTCGGATGCGCGGCTGTTGCCAGCGTTTATGGTGTCCGCCTTATACAATGTCGGGTTCTGTATTGCAATGATCTTGTCCAGCATTTTTTCAAGACGATCCATTTCGGGATCGTTATCTGTTGCCTGCGGATTCGCATGACGGATCATTTGTTCAATCTTGTCGAGGCGGCCGTTATCGGGTGTTGTTTTTTTCATCGCGCGGTCGCTGAGGTTTGCATGTAAGTAATCCGGTGCGACGACATTGTTTTTCTGGTTGATTACGTCATTCAGCCTGGCCAATTTTTCTTCCAATTTTTTCTCGGTCGAATCGGCGCCCACATCCATTGATAACCGGAACGGTGCGGCGTTCGCAGCGATTTTTTGCAGTAAGTGCCCGGTATCTTTTTTATAATACGGGTCATTTCGGATCGCCTGGTTCATTTTAACCGAATCTCTCTCCGCGATTTCATATAATCCAAGTTTCCCCGTTTGTTTTTCTTTTTTGAAATGCGCATCGGGCAAATGCATATTCACGCCATGGCCTGAGGCAGTTGCTATTTCATCTTTCTTCTTTCCGCCGCCTAATACAAAAAACAAAATGATAATAAACGGGAGAACAAGAATCGGGAGTGCCAGCAAAAATTTGCGGCGTTGTACGTTGCGTTGATCTGAAATAGTTGCTTGCATGATTTTTTTATTTTTTTATAGGCGGTAATTGATTTTGTATTTGCTTCGCACTGTCAAGGAGCCGCAACAAATCGGCGCGGTCTTTTTCAACGATCGCCGGGGCGGCAATTACTTCTTTACCGGGGTTACCAATATGTTTCGGCACCGGAACCGGTTTGATCAGCGTCACTGTTTTTTGAAATACTTTGCTCCTGAATGAACGCACCGCGACAACAACACTCGCGCTGCCACACAGCAAACAAAAAAAGAAGAGGCTCCACTTTTTTTGTGATGTCGACAGCGATTTTGTTTTGTCAGACAGCCATGCCGCAATCCGGCGCGCCTGTCTTTCGTACCCGGCAAAAAATTTTGTGAATACATTTTTGAAACTGCTTTGACTGTTTTTTTCTGCACACATCGTTCACCTGTTTTCCGTTTTCAAATCTTTATTTTCCACAATGGACCAATGCTCGATCAGCATGCCATGCGGATTGTGACTGCTCACCTGCGAGAGCACGCGGATCGTTCCTTCGGTAATCAGAGATCGCGTGACGATGCTGGTTGCGCGCATAATCTTTTCTTTTCCGAAAAAGCGGAACCGCGCCGGCTGCTCTGACAGATCCACCGCGATGCTGTCATAGTCGGGTAGTTGCTGCCTGATATTACCTGAGATCAGATTGGTGTAGTAACCGCTTTCCTTTAAATCGTGAAATGCTCTCGACGCACTGCCATCGGCGAGATACAATGCCTTCGCCATATTCCGTTCGATCATTTCATCATCGGGCTCGAGGTTGAAGAAGTAAAAATGAAACATGCTGATGTGATCGCGCATCTCGACCACGAGCGAATCACTCCGATTGATGGCGACGCCCATGAACAGCTTGCCATTTTCGAGGATATAAATCCTGCCTGAATTTTTTTGCATATCACGACGGTATGTTGACAGGCAGTAGATACAAATGCCGGTGCACGCCAAAAGAAACAGAAGCGAGAACAAGCGGGTATGCCTGAACGCCGTGTCGATATGTTGTGCCTTTTTAAACATCTTTAAAATCTTCTTTTTTGGGTCCTTCTATTTTTTCTTTCATGTATTGATTCGGATCAGAACTGCTACGTGTATTGTTTTGTGAGCTCGGATCACTTAATCCGGAATATATATCGCCGGCCGCGTGGGCGACACTGCGCACGGTGCTTCCAGTGAATGATGCGGCACTATTGGTTGCCCTATATGCAGACGAACCAAAGATCGAAGTGGTTTTATATAGCAGCGTGTTGCCACCACCGGCGTGGATAATATAGTTCGCTACGCTCGGCACCGTGAAATAGCCGATGATCCCGATGATGAGAAAGATGAGGTAACCCGTATCCGTAGCCGAAAAAAATGTGTCGCCATTCGACTGCACCTGGTTGATGTCCAGCTGGATCATCTGCTCTTGTATTTTCCCGATGACACTGCCGAAAATATTGGCGACCGGGAGCCAGAGAAAAATATTGATGTACCGCGCGATCCACGCCGTGAGCGTATGATGCAAACCATCGAAAACAGACAGACCAAACACCAAAGGCCCGAGAATCGCAAGGACGATGAGATAAAATGTGCGGATCGTATTGATGCAAAGCGCCGCTGCCTGGAAAAGGATCTGCAGCACTTCACTCATCCACTGTTTGATCGAGTTGCGGAAATTGTAATTCATTTTGGCTACCGCAAAACGGATGTCGTTGCCGATGCTCTCAAAAAAACCTTCGCCTGTTCCTGTCGGATCATCCGGGTGCGTATACTGGTACCACTTGTCACGGTCACCATTTCCGTCGGGACCGACATACATTTTATAGAAATCAGAATTTTTGACCGCCTCTTCTTTCTGCGCAAGCAGGTGCGCGATCGCCGCATCGGAATCCTGCACCATCTGTGCCGTCGCTGTGACCGTTGGATTCAGGATACCATTCATGAAGGCGATCACCGAGGGAAAAATCATCACCGCAAATCCAATCACAAAGGGGCGGAACAAGGGATAGAAATCGACCGGTTCGGCGTTCGCGATATGTCGCCACACACGATAAGCGATATAGAATGTCGCAGCAAATCCCGCGATGCCACGACCGACTCCAATCAGGCTGCTGCAGAGTGGCAGCATGTCATCGTAAATATTGTTAAGCACCGTCTGCAGGCCTTTGATGTCGCCGGCGGTTCCCGACTGTGCAGCCGCCATACTTGACAGTCCTAACATGCATGCACACACGATTACCGTTTTCCGTCCCTTCGATTCCATACACTTCATTTTTATTTTATCACGCCTCTTGTTGTTCACGGCGCTCCATATAGCCCCTTGAGTGTTTCTACATCTTTTTGTTCTGCATCGCGTTGCTGCGAGAGCACCCTGATGCCATCGTTAAATCGTCGCAGGAACAAGAGTTTGTTTCGTCCATCTTCAAAAATCACATCGATGGCGTCTAGCCTTTCCGCATCGCTCATCCGCAGCGCGCCCGCTGTCAGTACACCCGTGAGCCGGTCAATATCTTTCAGACTTTCCGTAAACAACTGCGTATACACATGACCGATATAGATGAGTTCATCCGTTGTAAAATGTTTATTTCCCGTCAGCGCTTTCCAGGCTGCCTTATATTCGCTCGCGAGCGCTGACTGGTCGTCCACCATTTCCTTAACGTGCCGGTAATTTCTAACCGCCGGACTCACGAGCAACAGCCCGTCCAAAAATGCCTTATGTAAATTGAAATTGCCTTCCGAAATATCTTTGATCGCATCATACCCGCTGCGGAGTACTTCATAACCCTGGTAGAGATCACTCAGAATGTGTTTGAGTGCACTGAGCTTATCCCAATCCAGCAATAACTGTTCGATCTCGTAGGTTTGCGAGCGCGCACTCGCTGCGAACAATAACAAAATCGGTATCATTAAAAATTTTCTTTTCATGGATTCAGGTTTCGTTGTTGGCATATCATTGCAGCGTCTACAGCCAGTGACTGTACAAATTGATATTCGTCTGTTGTCTTTTTATAAATCGCATCGATTCTTGTGATTCGCTCGTTGTCGGTCATTTGAAAAACATCGTCCTCTGACAACTCGTTCAATTCATCCAGCGAAGCGTTTGCATTGGCGCTCATTTGCTGTTGCACTTGTCGCAAATACATTTTCTCGTGCTCATCAAAATTTGGAAGTGACAAGACGCTTGAAAAATCATGTTGCATGGCTGCAATGAGTCGGACAATTTCATTTGCTTTTGAATTTCCTGCAACCGGCGCTTTCACTTTTCTCAGTGATGCGAAAAATAAATCGTGCAAATCAAATTCACCATGTTTAAATTTTTCGATCGTAGCCAGTCCGTCCGACGCGATATGATATCCTTTCTCCAAATCATCGATATACACTTTGTAGGCTGCAATCTGATTGATTAAATATTCGATTTGCGTTTTCTTTTGCCGGAACCATTCCGAAAATGTCTGCGCCCGCCCGACCGTCAGGGCAAAACTTGTGCATAAAACCAGGGCGATTTTTTTCATAATTCATTATTTTGAGTGACCCATTACATTCTACGGTCGCTTCCCGGCTCCTTGTGCCTAGGGAGTCAGGGAAGACCGTACAGCTTCTTGACTGACTCGGCATCATTTTTTTCGAGCGCACGTTGCATACTAAGCTGAATTTGTTCGCTGGTAAACTGCCGGAGGTCATCAAAGATTTTCTGCATGTCGTTCTCAACCGCGTCAATGATTTTTATTCGCCCCGCATCATCCATTTGTGTAACAAAGGCGCTCACGACCGTCAGCACACCGTCTGCGTCGCGCACGCTTTCCGAAACCAGTCCTGAAAAAATTTTGTACATACAGTCTATCTCATCCGGCGAAAAGTTTTTATCCTGTCGCAGCAAATTGAAAGAAGACTTATACATGGAAAATATCTTTTGTTGCAGTTGCGTGATTTTTTTGACTTTCTCATAATCAGCAATAATTTGTTTGATATCCGACAGCTCGGTGTAGTATTTGTCGTATAGATCTTTTTGCTTTTGCACCCAGTCCGTGATCTCACCCAGCTTTAATTCGCTCATCGTGTTCTCCAGTTCCTTTTGCGCATTCTGCAGCCAGATTGTTTTGGTTTGCATACGTTGTACTTCGAGATCGACGGCCTTGATGACTTTGGTGATCGCGCCCTTGATCACCGATATGATTTCAACAACCTGCGCCTCACTTTTTATTTGCATGCTGCAGAGGCAAAGAAGCAACACAACGATTTTTATTTTCATAAAAACTTTTTACTGGCTTTGCAGCAGCGATTGAATACCTCTCGCCATATCGCCGCCCCTTTTTTTAGCGTGTTCCTGCACTTTTATTTTTTCTGTTTCTTCCGTCGTGTAAGCATAATATTCCTCCGGCGACACTTCCACGCGGTACACACGCGACCAGGTACCGCCTAGCGAGATAAATACTTCTTTATATTTTTTCGCCGGGTCATTCGCACGGTTGATCGACAGTGCCATCGCTTTTTCTTTGTCCGTCAGCCCCAGCAACTCCTGCACCTGTTCAAACTTGTTTTGATACTTCGACTGGTCGAGTAAAATTTTGCAGTCGCTGTTGTTGATGATCGCCTGCCGCACGATCGGGGAGGAAATGATGTCTTCCACTTCCTGCGTCACCACGATCGCTTCCCCGAAAAATTTGCGCACCGTCTTAAACAAATATTTGATGTATTCCGCCATCCCTTCTCGCGCGATCGCCTTCCACGCTTCTTCAATCAGGATCATTTTCCGCATGCCTTTGAGTTTTCTCATCTTGGAAATAAATACTTCCATGATGATGAGCGTCACGACAGGAAATAAAATCGGGTGATCTTTGATGTTATCCAGTTCAAATACGATCAGCCGTTGTTGTAACAGGTCGAGATGTTCGGTCGCGTTTAACAAATAGTCATACTCGCCGCCGCGGTAATAAGGACGCAGTACATATAGAAAATTTGATACGTCAAAATCCTTTTCCTTCACCTGGTCAGTCTGCAGCACGGCCACAAAATCCTCTTTCAAAAATTCATAAAAGCTGTCGAAGCCTGGGGAAATAGTTGGACTCGTAGCAAGTTTTTCGAAATATAATTGCAGTGCATTCGAGAGTGCTACATATTCCGAACGATAAAAAGATTCGTTGTCTTTTTTCCAGAGAGCGAGTAGCAACGTCTTAATGCTTTCTTTTTTTTCCGTATCCGGTTTTTCCCCGTCAGCAAAATAAAATGGATTGAAACGGATCGGCTCTTTTTCGCTGTACGTGAAATAATAGCCGTCCACTAATTCACAAAGTCCGCGGTAACTGTGACCAACATCGACGAGCACGACATGCGTTCCCTGTTCGTAATAACTGCGCACCATGTGGTTAGTAAAAAAAGATTTACCACTTCCCGAGGGACCCAGAATAAATTTGTTACGGTTCGTAATGATTCCTTTTTTGAGTGGCTCATCACTGATGTCGATGTGGAGTGGCCTTCCATGCTGGCGGTCCGCGAGGCGGATACCGCAGGGGCTCGCCGAAGAACGCCCGTAGGATTCTGAATGAAAAAAGCAACATGCCTGTTCCGCAAACATGTCAAAGGTTTCATTCATCGGGAAGTCTGCCTCGTTGCCGGGAATGCCTCCCCAGAAAATTTGTGGGGCGCCATCGGTTTCCGCCTTCGGCACGATGTCGAGTTGTGCCAGCGCGGAAGAAACAGCACCCCGTATATTTTTTAACTGGTTCGCGTCATCCGTCCAGGCAAGAATATTAAAATGAGCTTTCACGGGGAGCTTCGAGCCACCAACGGCTTCATGCAGAAAATCATTGACCGCATCGCGGCTGATCGCATTCTCGCGTGAATAGGCGGACAGTGATTGCAGCCTGAGTCTTTTTGACTCCAGTTGTTTTATGGTCTTCTGCGAATCTTCGATGAATATATACTGGTTATAGATATGGTTGCAGGAAAGCAGTTGCCCTAACGGCGAAGCATAACCGATACTGAATTTGGTTTTATCCGTGGAGTATTTGTCATAATTGATGCGCGGCCCGCAAACGCCCGGCAGATCGGTCGCGTTGGACATCGTGAAAAGCTGTGCGTGCTGGTTGCCGACGGAGAGGCCGTTTTCAAAAGAAATGTCTTTCAGTAAAGGATCTCTGGTCTCGTTCAGGAAAAAATATTTTTCGAGAATACCCACGGTATGATCTTCACTGAGGATATCGCCGCCGGTCAGCCTTTCCATTTTAATAAAACCGCTGTCTTCCAAAATCGTTTTGAATTGTTCACACTGATCGAGAAACTCGCGAAATATGTGTGGACGCAACGTTTCTGCAGGGACGATGGATGGGCGGAGCAGGTTTGAAAAAAGAGAGCTCGACAATTTCCTGCCAGCTGGTTTCTTTGTCAAAAACAAATAGCATGAATGATCGAGATATGGCCGCTCGTTAAAAAACCGGTCACTGCTCCGGGAAAGATAACTGTCATCTGTATGCGAAAAATTGGTTGTGTAATTTGTTTCGACGAACCAATCCTGTTTGTGCAACACGGTATGTTTCGGAAGTACCCGGATGGCTCGTGCCCAGGCGTGATGAAAACTTTCATATTCTTCGGCGGAGAGTGTAAATATTTCCGGGAGCGTCAGCTGGTACGCGATCGTTACGTCTCCCTGCTTTGACAGGATCGAATCATGCTCGACGCTGAGTATGGGGAATATATCTTCCAGATTTTTTTGCATAACCGCCGGATAAATGGTTGTGCAAATAAACGATTCCGGAAAGCGGATAAACAGTGGCGAAGGTTATGTAACGCCGGGTAACAATATGTGCTGCACCGAAAAGTAAAATAATAATAGTAAGATGCAGGTAGGATAAACGTTTACCAAGAGCGCCTTCTGTTTTTATTTGTATGCGGGTCCTTCTTTAGTTCATGGATGTGCTGTACGACATCTGAGACCCGGCTTATGGTGTACTGGTCCACATCGGTGGAATGTTCATAAGCATGTTCCGCAGCTTCGAAATGCGATTTAAAAAATGCCAAATCCTGTACCATTCCCTGCATGAGCAATTCTTTTATGTCCGGGAAATCTTTTTCATCAAACTGCATAATGAAGATTTAACTGAGCAAACTGTGGCTGCGATATGAAGATAAAATTTCCGGCAGGTGATATTTTGCATAACCGCCGGATAAATGGTTGTGCAAATAAACAATTGTGGAAGGGCCGTAAACATTCACTGGCGTTCCGTAATTGCGGGCAAGTTGCGGACAAAAATAAAAATGTATAATTGTCCATAACCGGATTTAAGAGTATATTTGTGGACAATTATAGAAAATTAAATTTGTCCACAACTTATGGAAGAAGTGATTATTGGAAGGGACGCAGAAAAAAAGATTCTAAAAGCCATACTTGCCTCCAAAGAAGCGGAGCTCATCGCACTGTACGGCCGCCGCCGGGTTGGAAAAACATTTCTTGTTCGAAATTATTTTCGGCAACAACTCATATTCGAGTGCACAGGGATACATGATGCCGGCTTGAACGAACAGCTGCGGAATTTTAGCAGGGCTCTTCAGGAAGCGATGAGATCGGGCATTCCGCCCGCCACACCGGAAGATTGGATGCAGGCGTTCATTTTTCTGAGCGATTTTTTGCAGACGAAATTGAATAAACAACCGGCGGTCATTCTGTTTGATGAATTCCCATGGATACATACTCCCAAATCCGGCTTTCTAAGTGCCTTCGGCCATTGGTGGAACACCTGGGCATCACGTCAGCGACAATTAAAAGTTGTCATCTGTGGTTCCGCAGCATCGTGGATGATTGAAAATGTGGTTCACAACAAAGGAGGGCTTCATAACAGGGTTAGCCAAACAATTCAACTCTTACCGTTTAGTTTAAAAGAAACGGAAGCTTATCTGGTTAGCCGGGGGATAAAATTGGACCACTATCAAATACTCCAACTCTATATGGCCATGGGAGGTGTTCCGCAATATCTTAAGCAGGTTAACAAAGGTGAAAGCGCAAACCAGGTCATTGACAAATTATTTTTTGAAAAAAATGGAATGCTGAAAACTGAATTTAAAGTCCTGTATCAGTCTTTATTTAATCAGGCCGGCCATCATGAAGCAATCGTACGCCAGCTTGCAAAAAAAGCAAAGGGAATGAGTCGGAATGAAGTTCTTGATGCCAGCGGTCTCGCGACAGGGGGAACGACCACGAAAATATTTGACGAGCTTGAACAGTCAGGATTTATTTCGCAATATATTCCGTTCGAAAAAGCTTCGCGTGATGCGATTTATAAATTAACCGATGAATATTCTTTGTTTTATCTGAAATTCATTGAACGCTCTCGTGCCACTGGCGCCGGGACCTGGCATAAGGTTGCAGAAGGCCAGTCATATAACAGCTGGGCCGGTTATGCCTTTGAAGCAATTTGTCAAAAACACATACTTCAAATCAAAGAAGCACTCGGGATTGGCGGCGTCTTTACGGAAGTATCAGGCTGGCGATATTCGCCAAAAAAAGGAGAAACCGGCGCACAGGTCGATCTTCTCCTGGACCGTAATGATCATTGCATCAATATCTGTGAAATGAAGTTTTCCGGAAGTGAGTTCGTCATTGACAAAAAGTATGCAGAAGAACTAGACAAAAAAATAAAAATCTTTACAGAACAAACGAGAACAAAAAAAACGATTTTTCCAACTATGATTACGACTTATGGTACAAAACAGAACACATATTATGTTGGGCGTGTTACATCTGAGGTAAAGATGGATAAACTGTTCAAATGATTACACTCAAATTGGGACATGCATGAAATCGGAGTTTCGTCCCAGCGGGCAGATAGTTGGAATCTTTTTTATCTTCTTGCCCTCGTAAACTTATAATGCGTCTTTGCAAAATCATTCCGCACATAAAAATCATGCGTCTCCGTTCGCTTGATGTTCGCCGTTACTTCCAGCGCCACATATTCCCGCTTGGCCAGTTGCAGTTCCAGCGCGCGCATCAGTAATTTCCCGACGCCCATTTTCCGGTACGGCGCGTCGACGAACAATTCCTGCACTTCGAACACCATCCCGTTGTGGTGCAGCAGGATCTGCCCGTGACAACTGATGAACCCGATCACTTCACCACCCTCCGTAGTGGCGACAAGATAAATATTATAGTTTGCGGAAATCGCGTTGCGGTAATGAATGAAAAACTCCTGGTAGTTAAATGTTTTCTCTTCCAGCGCACAGATAAATTCGAATATTTTTTTAGCGTCTTCTTTTTCTGCACCGCGGACGGAGAAAGCCTGGGTCATGTTTTCGTGTTTGAAATCAAAAGTAAGTTGCCTGTATTTGATTTCACGCGTTTCGGAATTTTTCTTTTTGAATGGGCTGGCCTGTGGTACGGTGCGGGCCTTCAAAAAAGTAACATGCCGTGGCTTCGCCCGGGGTGAAGTAGAGGCGAATCAACCATATCAAGTCTTTTTTAAATGGACGTTCAGTCGTTTTGCATTCAGCGTAAAAAGGTTTCTGGACCTGCACTTCACAACGCGGGGAGCTTTTCTTCTCGCGATTTTTTTCATCATCCCGTACTCGCCGTATTGGTTGCTGATCCGGTAAACGTACGCGATCCACACGCCGCCGACACAAAGCGCGAACCCAACGCAGATAAATGCGTTGAGCCCGGCGATGTACATCGTTGAAAAAATCAGGAGCAACACGATCATGCCTGCGGCCAGCCACCAGATGTATTGCGCTTTGAGTCCGCGGAACTCGATCGGTTTGTTGATGTGCTTGTTGATACGATAGACAGTGTTCGCCACAGAAAAATTTTTTCGGTTGCTGATAAGCGGTAGTAATTTAGTTACATGGCCCGTGACTCGTGCCCGCATGCAGCACGCCACCCGTGACAATATTTCTGGACTCCGTTCCACCGGCCGCTTTCATAGAGGCGAGCAGCGTGTACAAACCTTCGGGTGTGTTGCTCGTGGAAAATGTTTGCCCCGGGATTTGGTACTTCGGAATAATGAGGGGACTGGTTCCTCGAATCGTATTGATCACCTGCAGCGCAAAATCGACACAGTTGTAACGCGCGATGTCGTAGGACATCGTGGACGCGAGGAACTCAATTTCGGTTATGGCTGACCGTAACTGCGCGATAGAAATATCCATCATGAGGTAGGCGTTGTACTTGTGCCCTGTGTTGTCCACCACTTTGCCCGCGACCGGTCCGTCGGTCGTGATGGCGCTGAAGGGTTTTTGCGCGGTGAAGCCAACGATCTGCGTGACCGATTGCATGCCGGTGGCCTTTGTCAGCTGCAAAAAAACATGGCCGGTGGCACCCGTCACCCAGTCAAAAAATATCGACGGGTTGTTGTTGACGGGCAGATCCGTAAAAATCGTGATAGAGCATTCGGCGCCTGCGTCGGGAACCCCGGAAAAACATTTCATAAAAGCCGTGACATCGATACCGGGTTTCAGGTAACTGGTTTCATAATTCACCTGCACAAGGGGGAGGCCGCCTGCGCTCGCACCGCTGCCACCGCTGGCACCAATAGACGAATAAAAGCCCGAGTAAGGAGAGCTCGTTCCGCTACTGGCCGCAGCGCCGATGATTTGCTGAAATGAAATATAGTCCCTGTAGATTGTCTGCGCGCCTGACGTAGGTGTATAACCGACCACGACGACTTCGGGCAATTCCTGCACATACACCGGTAAGATATTGGGAGTTTTTACGCCGTTCGTGATAATGCCTTCAAACCGGCGGGGGTGCAGCGCTGTTACATAACCGTTAGTAATAATCGAAGAGATCACCGGGCTACGATGCAGCGACTGTACTTCGAGCCTGCCGTTGAATCTGGATATTCTGTCAGCACTTTTTTCCAGGTGAATGATGCACCCGGTGATGCCATGACCAAGCGTATCGGTTTGCACCACGATAAAATCTCTGGCTGCATCTTTCCCGATCATTCCAAATTGTATCCAGCAGATATTCTCTGCGCGACTGATACTCGTTTGATGAAGGTCGACCAATGCAAAATCAGCCGGGGACAGGCTATCTTTTAAAAAACCTGTGACATTTTCCATGTATGGGGACACATTTTCGTCTGCCATTGTTTTGCTGGGTTGTTGTTTCTGGCAGGCATATAACACGCACACACACACGATCACACACACGAATAATTTCATGACATTTCATTTTTAAATTTTTTAAAGAATGGATTACAGGCCGAAGAAAGATTTGAGAACCGTGGCCACGATCACGAGAAAAATGCAGCTGCCAAACCATGCAGCGGCGACTTTGCCGGTGTCGTGATCCCCATGGTTCCATTTCTGGTACACTTTGATCGCTCCGATGAGCCCGAGAATCGCGCCGACGGCATACATCAGATTGGTGCCGGATTCAAAATAACTTCTGACGGTTGTGTTGGCCTGGTTGATGCCGGCGTTGCCGTCCTGCCCAAAACCGGTTACGGCCAGGGACATTAAGAGCATGCTTTCGACGCAACATGCGACAACCACTTGTTTGCTTTGATAAAAGCGTTTCGTTTTTCTCCTGATCATTTTCACTTGCTTTTATTGGTTTTCATAAAAAAACTCCCGCCTTGCTCCCCGCCTGGAGGCAGGGAGCGCAGGAGTCGTTCGCCTCTCAACCGTTCCACAGCATATTCAGTTCATCCTCCGAGAGGGAAACAGAACAAAAATCATTGCCTTCTTTTTGAATGAGGTTGTTGATGGCTTTTTGGAAGGCTGTATTTTTCAATTGCTGGTAATTTTTTAATTCACTGCGGAGCGCAAACTTTAATTCGGTATGCAGGATTTCTTTTTCACTTGCCTCGCGGATGATCTGCCGGAGGTCGGCAGCTAACGTAGATGCCTGATCGAAAACGTCGTTCGGATCGGCCTCTTTCTTCACTACAGGTGCGTGGTCTTTCGTGGTGAAACGAAATATAAATGCACGTAAGAGCTGCAGGTGCTTCCGGTAACAGACCAGGAACACGGCTGCGTAATATGCGATTGTGACAATAAGCAAGAAAGAAAGGAACTCGGTCCAGGTGATTGCTTGTAGCATGATTATTTTTTTTTAAAAAATAGATATGCAAAAGAACAATCAGGGAGAAGGAAAAAACAGTGACGGGGGTTACGCAACCGCCGTTAAGTGATTTGATATCATTGAAAAGTCAAATAAATGAAGAAATGGAAAGGAGCGAGTGAGGAAATTCTGCGATGAAAGTGAGCCAAAGGAAATTATTTGATGTGATAATATTTTTTATTTTTTCACATTATATTTTAGTCTTTCGACCCATCATAGCTAAAGACTAAATTATTAATCATCATCAGGATTTCGGTAAATGCAAATTGAATTCAATCTCTTGAATGCATTTTTATTTTAATGTATCGACTCGCACGTTTAGCGGAGATTCCAAGCACTGGTATCGAATAAAAATGATTAATCTTTTGTGTTATAATTGGATATATCGAGATTTGTCGATTGATGTAACAGCTAAGTAACAAAATGATTGTTTTACTATGAACATAACTTATTATTTGGGAGCGGGTGCAAGCGCTTATTGCTTACCAGTACTGGACGAAGTATCTCAAAGGCTTAGTACCCTTAAAGACTACGTCTCACGGATTCTCGACGATGCAAAATTGCTCTATGGTAATCTTCCAATTAACAGAGGGCGAGAACCAGAAATTCTTGAAGATAATATTATCGCAACAGGTAGTTTAATATCGGATATTAATTGGATAGAAATTGAATTGGACAAGCATCAAACAGTTGATACACTAGCAAAAAAGTTTTTCTTAAATGAAAATAGGCACGAGGATTTATTCAAATTAAAAACCGTTTTGATTATACTATTTCTTTTCGAGCAGAGTAAATTAAGCGCGGATTGGAATTTTCCTAAAAGAAAAAAACAAATCCCTGATAAAAGGTATGACAGCTTTATCGCCACGTTAATTGGGGATAAGATAGGTAAGACGGATATGCCCAACAACGTTAAAATCATAACATGGAATTATGATCTGCAATTTGAATTAGCCTTTCAAGAATATTTAAAAGAGAATATAAATAAAATTCAATCAAAATTGCAGTGTGTCCCAAATACAATGACTATTCAGAATTTAACTCCAATAGATTTGAACCAATTTGCAATTGTGCGATTAAATGGTGTAGCAGGAATGAAGTGGAACAGAGACCACACAGATATCTACTCTTCATCGTATTTGGACGATTTGAAAAATAGTAATACTCCCTTTAATCTTTTGATCAATATATATTCCGAAATAAAAGAATCTTATGCCCCGATCCAACTACCTGTTAAGGGAGATGGTCGTCCCTTTAAAATTTTAAACTTATTCAATTACAATTGGGAATATCAAAAGGAATTTGACGCAGAATTATATCCTGGCTATAAATCGAGATTAGAATATGCATCAAATATTATGAGAGAAACTGATATTGTTGTTGTTATTGGATACTCGTTCCCAATTTTTAATAGAGAGCTTGATTCGGAATTGATGTCGCTCTTAAAAAACAAATGCAGAAAAATTTATGTTCAAGACTGCAAACCAGCTCCTATAGTCAATAAACTACTTGGCATAAATCCTAACTTTGTTTCGGAGGATGAATTCAAAAGGACAGGAGGAACAGGAATTCCGGTTGTTCCAATAGATTATACCGACCAATTTCATCTACCAGACGAATTTCAACTTAGAAAAAAAACTTTGGGAGACTTATAAGTAATTACAGCTTGATAATTAGTTTTTTCTACATTGTTTTTGATTTTCCAAACTATCTGCTTTATCTGGAACATAGTTTTTGATTCCAAATTCTTCAAGTTTATTTATCGGAAATATCAATGTACTATCTCGCTTATCGTCGTAGAAAAAAATATAATTTTTCGTATGACCTATATACAGAGATGAATCATTTGCATTTATAGTAGTATCCTTCATTTTAAAACTGCCACCGTACAATGCCTTGCCATGCGTTATATTTTTGGCTTTTCTAGCACTTCGATACATGTTTACGATAGTTAGGCATATCAGGACTACTACTAAGCGAATCGCAATATTGTTTGATTTAGTTTTGGAGATGGGTAACTTGATAACAATTCCAGCGACACCCACACCTTGAAGCACACATGCCCAAACAGGATTTATAGTCCGTGATATGTGATATGTAAAAATGAAGCTTATCAAAAATTTATACAAGAAATACCACACGAAATGAAGGACAGCAATTACCAAACAGATTTTGACACACGAACAGAAATCATATCGCAGCAGAAGATACTTACGTTTTAGCCAATTTATCCCTATCAAATCGACGACATATAATGTGATCAATATTTCAATTAAAAGGAGACTTGATTTAAAACATTCTCCAGCAAATAAGGGAAAAATATTCACTTAGTTCTACATAATACGAGATATCGAGGTTAAAGGAGTAATAGTAGACAAAGTGAAATGCGATGCTATTGGCTAAAACAACAAATGAAGTAATTCTGAAATATTTTAATATTTTTTCAGGGTTGTCAGTTAGCAATGACATGGCAAGGTTTTAAGGGAACTGAAAGGTAGAAAAATGCAAATTATAAGTGGTTACATCTATTACATTATACCAACTCAGGCGCTACAATTTTGAGTAAGTCTCTTTGCTCGTAAGAAATTATCTGTTGTATTGACGATTAAGGTGGCAAACTTCGATCTTAATGCTATTCCTTATCTAAATAAGATTAGAATGCATACTTTATTTGATAAGAGTTTTCGCGTATGTGCTTCACTTTTATTTTTTTAAAGAAATAGTTTGCGTTATCTTCTATTTATAAACTTATTCCTATGCCTAATTTATTAACTCAAGTCATTGCAACAGTAGCTACTCCCGGTTGGGGAGATGGGAAAAATGGAAACGATTCTTATGTTGACCTTAGTGTTATCATTAGAACTACAGACGGTGCCGAACATAGAACCGGTGCCCACCTTGGAGACAATACTGGAATTGGTCAAAACAACGCAATATATCCCACTTTTCCACTTTCGTCAAGCCTCGGAAATTTGTCTACAATAAAATATGAAGATGTCAACGAAGTTCAATTAGATGTGCTCTATTATAAACCTAATGCAGATATAACTACGAGTGATGCTTGGGATGTTAGATTTGAAGTATGTCTTTCATTTCAGAATGGAAGTGTCTTGGCCACTGGCTATAATGAACCTGCAAAGCACTTAGAATTTCACAACTATCCACATAAACAAGGGCTCACTGTATTTAACGTTAAACGGGCCGGGATGTTTAATGCACCGACACTAGTATCACCATTTGGCTAAACATTTCTTCTATCAGTAGCTGTCGTAGAGTTTGAATTTTTTTTACAAACAATTAATTTTTGTTACTATACTGTTACTTGAAAAAGCGAAAAGCTGCACAACTAATTAATTCATAATCAAATGCCCTATATAGTTGGTTACCCGTACGCGGTGCCTATCGACGCTTCTATTGTATCGGATTCTTCTAAGCCGGCAACGTTGTGACGCGGGTCACATCAGTTTATATTTTTTTCAACCGGTTCAACATATTAAACAATAAATCTTTCACCACCTCCGACGTCGACCGCTCAATATTATAATACTTCGCACGCAAACTCGCTGCAGAAACGTCTTCTCGCCTCCGTGTGGAAAAATGCGCAGCAAAAAAATCAAGCAACGCCGTCTGGTTTTGATGCATCCAGATTTTTTCTTCGTGCAACAAACGGAGCAGGCACGCGAGATGCGCAACAGATAAATCGGTGCTGATTTTAAAAACAGGTTCATCCGACGGCTCACGTTTTGGTGAATTGATTTCTGCGATCGCCTCATCGAGAAACGCACGAATGCGATCGTTGCACATCATTTCCGCAAGCACCAAATCGCGACTCGTCGAGAAAGACGGATCATGTGCCGCATACATCAATAGATCGCCCATCGGCGATTTGTTTCCAAGTCTTGTATAGTATAAGTGATCCATTTCAGTGGAACCACTCCGCACGTAGCGGTAAAAATCGATGTGTTGTTTAAAAAAATGATCCAGGTCTTTTAATCTTCGCTCAAAGTATTTGATCATGTGTGTTTCACAAAATGGCGGTTTGTCCATCTCGATATGATATCGTTTTTGCCAGTACATGAGTTCCGCGGTAAATGATGGTTTGACATCCTTAAAAAAGTTGATCTCATCTTCCATCGATGAAAAAGATTCTTCCGCGACGAGTTGGCGAAGTGCCGCGATGGCGTCAATGCTTATATCCAGGCACGCCATCACAGAAGCGGATATATTGCCTCCATGCTGTTTTTGCGCAGCCTGGATTTTGTCCATGGTATTGTTAAAGAATACATCGAAACGTTCCGCATTGTTTGGAGTGGATTGCATACATGCATCAAGTTAATGCAGCATATGCCATTATCGAATTATAAAATTTCAATATTTTTTTTTAGAGGATTTTCTTGCTAAAAAAGGGTGATTTCACCCTGCTGCCGCCACATAGTAATGCCTAATTTCGAAATATGGAATTGCAAGATCTTTTCAGACAAATGTGCGACGGTGACTCAAATGCATTGTTTGCTTTGCATCACGTATGCAAACATCGATTGACAGATATTGCCACTTGCATTACGGAACAACGATTCGCGTCACACAATATCGTCGCTGATGTATTTATCAGGATTTGGAAAGAAAAAGAAAATCTTCGCGATGTTGAATTGCCGGAAGTAACGATGACGGCGTTAACGATTGGTGAATGCGGAAAATATTTGTGTCGCGCGTACACAAACCCCTTTTTGTAAATATGATTTCCTATACCTTTGCACACCTATTATGAATGCTGCCATAAAAATTCTCTGTTCGTATATGGCTTTCCTCCGGAGCGCCTGTGCCAACATTCCATAACGGAGACGAACATGTGCAACTGTAGTACTTTCTATCTTTTACTTTCAAAAAATAAAAACATGAAAAATATTGCCGTGACCGGCCTGGGTAAGGTCGGGTCACTCGTGGGCACTATGCTCAGCAGACAATTTAATGTAACAGGATTCGACAGTCAGCACGGTTCCGATCATTTGCCTTTTGATCACGTGACCGGGAACATACAGGATAACGAATCATTACTGGGTTTTTTAAAAGACAAAGACGCCGTGGTTTCCTGCCTGCCATATCATCTGAACCTCGCAGTGGCGCAGGCTGCGCATTCGTTGGGGATCCATTATTTCGATCTGACTGAAGACGTGGAAACCACGCATGCGATCCGCCGAATGGCCGAAACATCCAAAGCGGCCATGGTCCCGCAATGCGGACTCGCACCGGGCTTTATCGGCATTGTAGGCGCGGACCTTACCAAATCGTTTAGCCGTCTCCGTGATATCGAACTGCGCGTGGGTGCGCTTCCACGTTATCCGAACGGGCAAATGGGTTATTCGTTTACGTGGTCACCGGCGGGTGTGATCAATGAATACATCAATGATGCGGAAGTCATTCATAACGGACAGCGCAAGATGGTTCCTTCGCTGGATGGGATGGAAACAATTAATATTGAAGGACAGGAATTCGAAGCGTTCAGCACATCGGGCGGATTAGGAACTTTGTGTGAAACACTCGAAGGAAAAGTGGATACGCTCAACTATAAAACCATTCGCTATCCGGGGCATGCCAAACTGATGCGCTTCCTCTTGTACGAACTGATATTGAAAGACCGGAAACAATTGCTCGAGGAAGTGTTAACCGAAGCAAAGCCTCCTGTTGCTGAAGATGTCGTGTATGTGTACGCCGTCGTCGAAGGATGGGACGCGTCAGGAAAAATAAAACGCGAAGAGTTCTACAACGCGTATCACCCCGTCACGATACACGGAAAACAATGGCGCGCGATATCATGGACAACAGCCGCTTCGGTGACCGCCGTGGTGGAACTCGTTGCTACAGGTAAACTTCCGCAACGCGGATTCATAAAACAGGAGAACATATCGCTGGCTGATTTTGAAAAAACCACCTGGGGAAAGTTGTATTTTGCAAAAGAGAAAATATCAGATCATGTACAATAGAATCACCGAATTGTCAGAAATTTTGCAGGGATTGATGAAGCGCTATAAGGAGCGCGTGCCTGGTGTGCAAAAGATCATCCGGCTCATGGTGGAGCACAACATCATCCAGAATGAATCCGATATTGAAAACGATCATATTGCATTTCGTACGTTGGGTGTTCCTCATTTGGGCGTTGCGTCACTGGAAAAAATATTTCTTCATTACGGGTACGAAAAACGTGATTACTATTTTTTCCCGGAAAAGAAATTAAATGCCTGGTGGTTTTCACCGCCGGAAGAAAAGTTACCGAGAATTTTTATCTCGGAGTTGCGCGTTGGCGATCTGTCATCATCTGCACAGCAGCTGATTCATCATTACACGGATAGCCTCACCAGCGATCCGGTAGATAACCTCGATTTGAACAATATTACGCAGGTAGATCAATACCTGCATAGTTCATCGTGGGACATTCCGACGTTGAAAGATTACCAGATGCTCGCCTTGGAAAGTGAGTATGCTGCATGGGCGATTTACAATCGCTATTACCTGAATCATTTTACTTTGTCTGTACACAATTTGAAAAAAGGATACAATACACTGCAAGCTTTTAATCAATTTCTCGAATCAAACGGCATTGTGCTGAATGACTCCGGCGGAAAAATAAAGAGAAGCCCCGACGGGCTTCTCTTACAAAGCAGTACCGTCGCGGAGAAAGTCGAAGCCTCATTTGCTAATGGCGAGAAGGCGATGATTCCCGGGTCATATGCGGAATTTGCGGAAAGAAAAATACTTCTACAATTTCAACACATCCCAGAAAATGAAATTCTGCCCATGCACCGTCGTGAAGGTTTCGAAGCCGCCAACGCGGACAAAATTTTCGAAAGCACGTACGAGTCACAAGTAAAGAGAAAATTTGAAAATTAATCACGCATATTTTTCAAACCGTCTATTTGCTGCTGAATTTCTTTCATTCTGGCGAGGAGTAGTTTTTTTCCACAAAAAGTAAATCCAGTTGTATGGCGGTTTGATATTGTGCATGCAGGTTTTTGAATGCTGATTCCAGTTTCTCAATTTCAGTGTTGGTAGAAATATCTTTCCTAACGAGTTGCATAAAAGTTTATTTACAAAGTGAATTTCTCCCCTTTATATAGCACGAACATGACTGCCCGGTCTTGCAGTGTACGATCATGTGAAAATTAATTTGTCGGGATATTTAACGCAAACAGCGAAGTGGCGGAGCAAAATTAAAAATATTTTTCTTTTAAAACGCACGTTTGTGTTTTGTTCTTTGTGCCCTGCTGCAGTATAGCTATTGTCCTTTCGTTGCGTCGCACTTTTGTGCAGTAGCAACCAAACGTAGCAACTTCAACTCACGGGATTTTTCACGGTGTCCGGAACAGTTTTTTCACGTTTTACAAGGCTTCGGCAAAGTGTCGTATATTTTCTTTTACATTTGACTGTCTGATGCGGACGCAATGATACGTATACAACCAGGATCATCCTTTGCCATTACATTTTTTTTAGTCAGCTTTCTAGTGAGCTGCAAGCCCCGTATTTATTTTTTTAATGTAAACGAACGTGAGACGACGTCTGCTGACTCCCTGCGCTTTCATTGGAAAGTAAGAGGCGAGCCCACGCTCATGTTTGACAGGATCAGGATTGCCAGCCCTCCGGATGACAGCCTGGATATACTTGAGTTTACTTTATCGGTGAAAAAAAATGGCATTGATTCGTCGCGCAAATTGCAGGTTGTGATACGTGCAACCGAAAGCAGCGATAGGGTCGTTATCCCGGTTGAATCACTGAGTGGTGATACGATCATTGCACGTGGAATGAAAGACAGGGCGCGATGGGAAAATTTTAAAATCATCGGGCTCATCAACGTGATGAGGCGGCCGCTCTTGGTATATCATTCGGGGGTAAGCGCTGTATTCGCAGACTCCGGCGCCGTTTCAACACGTTGGAAAGATCTTTCCTATAGTGGTGATTGGGAAATTCGTGCACGCATGACAGACGAAGAGAAAAAAAATCATCACCTGATTCCGGACCGGTTTGAAGTGGGCGCAATCATTCAAAAAAAATAATTCTGTATGAGTGATATGTTGGACAGCATTGATACCATTGTCCTGGTCATGATGGAAAACCGTTCATTTGATCACATGCTTGGTCACCTGACGATCGATCACCCGGAGTTGGACGTTAATGGCCTGCGCACGGCTGACATGGCTTCCTACAGTAACGACCACAATGGAGATCTCTTTCCTTCTTACGAAATAAAAAACGATACGGATCTGGAGACGGACCTTCCGCATGAAGAAAAATTTGTGCAGGAGCAATTAAAATATCAGCCCGTCAATGATAAATTCACGATGCATGGTTTTGTGGACGCGTACGTCAGTGCGGGTGGCGGTACGCCGAACGTTCAGTGCATACCGATGGGGTATTTTGGTTCGGCAAAAATTCCCGTGACTGAATTCTTCGCAAAAAATTTTTGTGTTTGTGATAACTGGTTTGCGCCCATACCCACGAGTACACAACCAAACCGTACGATGGCATTTTGCGGATACACACCGATTTACCAGACCAAAACGCAGCTGATCGAACTAAAGGAAGGAAAAAATATTTTTGCCTGGATGGACAAACATCAGGTTAGGTGGCGCGTGTATCACGACGGCTTCCCGTTTTTTTCCTTATATCCCACGCTGTGGCCTTACGTACTGGGTGAGCAGTTTAGCCGGTTTGAATTGATGTATTCCGACCGCCTGCATGAGGCGGACGCGACGGCGCCGCAGGTGATCATTGTAGAACCCTGTTACCAGGATGCGCCTCATTTTGGTTCCAAACACCCGAATGACAATCATCCGCCGCTCGCGATCGGGTGGGGGGAAGATTTCCTGCGCCGCGTGTACCAGGCCGTTTCGGCTAACCCTGACCGTTGGGAACGAACGTTGATGATCGTATATTACGATGAACACGGTGGTTTTTTTGATCATGTTGCACCGCCTGGTATTTCCTGCTCGACAACCGGCAAACCTTCGTTTCCTTTCAAGAGTCTCGGAGTACGGATCCCCGCGGTGGTCGTGTCTCCATTTGTCACACCGGGATCCTGCAGTCATGCACTCATGGATCACACGTCCGTTTTGCAACTGCTGGCCGAAAAATTCGATTCAAAAAAAATCTATTCGCCCGATGTGGAGAAACGTCGCAGGGACGGGATCAGAAGTGTAAGCGAAGTATTGGAGAATATAAAACCATTTGCCCCACCCAATGCACCTTCTGTTGCGCTCGACGTAAAAACAGCCTTGGGTGAATCGATCGCCGTCGCGCCGGACTCGCCGATGCGGCAATCTTTCGAAGAGGCAGGACGTCAAATGCTCGAACAAAAACCCGCAGAAGTTCGCAAAAAATTTCCGGAGCTGTTCCAATGGAAAGATGCGGCAGACAAGGCACGGGGCACAAGATAAGAAAATGGACAAGGCGGTAACTACATGAGCGTTTTTTTCGCAATGCCGATGTGGTTCGACGAGGCATACTCCCACTTAAATCCTCCCGCAGATTTCCGGTAATCTTTCAAAACGCCGATAATATTCGATTCCGGAATCGACAATTTTCTCGCCGCTTCTTTAATACTTTTAAACGTTTTTATTTTTTTCCCGCTCAACGATAATTGTATGACGGATTTCTGTCTTGCCTTCGCTGCTTTACCGGCAATTTTTTTTATCTCGCGTCGGCTTTTTAATTTGAAGGGACTGATGTGTCGTCTCCTTGCATATGCGCGCTTGAGCACGTGCGATCTTTCTCCGGCAAATAAATTTTGATGGTGATTGTGCAACCCGTTTCCATCCCGGTGCATGATCATGGTTTTGTCTTTCTCAAAATCGATCGGCTGGACGAATGCGTGGTACACGAGCCGGTGAACAAGCAGCGTCTTCTGAAGACCGTCTCGTTTGAGTTCCACCGTGCATTCAAAATAATCCCGGTTGACGACGGAATTAACACGTCGATGAATTTTAATTTTGCGGATTTTTGTTTTCGTGCGGTACGTCATCGTATGCCGGCGGCGCGGGAAATACACTTCCACTTCCCTCGGCAGCGATTTGATTCTTCCGTAACTCGAAACGAGAAAGTATCCTTCAAAGTCCGGCACATCTTTCCATCGCTCGCCGGGAATGTTTTTAATATCCAGGTTTCGATACGCTGAAAGTATGTCGGGTTCGAATTTTCTCATGTGTTCTGTAAAGGAACGTGTACAATAAATTTAGTTATTCCCGGTAGTCATCGCATTCATTTTTTCATCCAGCCAATCCATCCATTTTTTTCTCACAGGCTCTGACAACTGGTAATATCTTTTATCCCGCTCGTCGTAAAAAAATCCGCCGTATGTACTAATAATTATTTTTCGCGTACATTCCTTGGCGTTATAGCTCGCGAGGAATTCACCCATCCAGATCGATGATTTTTCCTTAGGCCATGCGGTGGCAAACTGCAGGAAGAAATGCATCGTGTCGTCGGGAAGGGGCAGAGCTGCCAGCTGTCGCAGCGAATCAATCGGGATACCAAAAGGTTTTTTTTCTTTCAGATCATACAGCGTCCAGTGCGTGGTTTTATTCCAGTCGATCTCCTGCGCTGACGCAGCGCATCTTGAAAGCATAAATAAGCAGACCAAAAATATTTTTACCAGCTGCATGTGCCAAGATTTGGATGATAATTGGAAACCGTATTGCGCGTCATGTTCGAAGAGAGTGTCATGCTTCGAATGTCTTCCCCGAGATCTCCCGGATCTTTTCCGCTGCCGTTCGGCCATGTCCCCGTTGCCGTGTTGATTTGTATTCCTCCTTTGGCTAATGCATCAAGTGCAAAATTCGTGCAGTTGTTTGTGTTCAGGTTATAATAAAATCCAATATTATTTCCGAGGGAAACATAATTCATGATCGAAAAAAATTGTGTGTTGCTCACCGAAATAGTCAGGGAAATATTATAGATATGGTTGGCATCATTGTTCAGTTGCCCCTGGACCGCGGGGCCGACGGGCGTGATGTCAGCCGCGGGATAAAATCCAACATTTCGTGTGATGGTTCCCGTTGGAGATGTTTGCGTCAATACCAGGAACACATGACCCACATCCACAGGAGTGCCGTTGCCGGATGCACTGTTTAAACCCCAAGTTTGTCTCGTCCCCGGCACCGGTTGATCAACACACAGCGTCACTTTGTATGAATAGCCGGCCGAAGCATTGCTCGTAAAACATTTGATGTAGTCTGCAATATTTCCAATCACGCTGTTGCCGGTGTGAACCACAACCGTCTTCACCGGCACGATGGTCATGCCACCTGCGCCGGGAGAAAATCCGCCGGCTGCGATCGGTGCGCTGATACCTACCGTCGGGTACATGGGTTCAAAACTTTCATAGTAAGTCGACGTGCAACCTGCCGAAATCGACCACGGATATCGTTCATCCGGTAGGGCCGGGCTATAGTTGTATCCTTCGATCGTGTAACAGGTGGTCTGCTGAATCAGCAAATTATTTTGCTCGGCATTGGATTCCGTCGCAGCAAGAGACGCGTCCGGCTCCTTCGCATTCGATTGCAAAATTTTTCCGCCTTTGTCGAATTTAAATTTGGTGATGGTATTGCCGTTCCAGTCGTCTACAAAGACAATTCCGGTGAATGTATTTCCTGCGGTGTAACTTGAATCAGGAAAATAGGTAAGCACGTTGTCCTGAAAACTTCCTGACGCATCGCGGTAGATGAACACTCTTGTCAGATCCGCGAGCGAATAAATATTCGACCGGGAGAAATTCGTCCGAATGTATGTTGGATCCGTCATCACAACGGGAACCATCACGCCTTTGAAATTTCCAATGGATATCACGGATGCATCGTTCCAACGGATCACCCGCGATGACCGGTGCCACGGATCATGGTGTTTGCCGGTCGAAGTCGTTTGAATATCTGCCTTGCCCGCTTGATGTGCCGCTTCAAAATAATTTTTCGCGTATGCGATCATCGGATCGTTCGCAGCAGTGTTTCCTGACTCATTTTTACGGCATGACGAAAAAAGGATAGTCATTACCGTTAGTGTGTAAAAAAACTTTTTCATGTGGATGGTTTAATAGTTAATGGCTTCCTGCCGTTGATATGACTGAGTGTGGCCTCCGTGACGCCGAGATAAGATGCGAGGTATTTTCTGGGTACACGTTGCAGCAGTTCGGGTTCGTGCTTTAGTAAAAACTGGTAACGCTCTTTGGCTTTGAGCGAACGCATCGAAATCGCGCGCTGTTCCGACAAACAATAGTAGTGCGTGAGTATTTTGCGACCGTTGACATTAAAGGAAAGAAATCGACAATAGATATCTTCGAGCTCTTCATAAGAAATATAATGCACCGTCGTTTCTTCTAGTGCCTGGATATTTTCTGCGCTCGCAGTTTGCAGGAAAAAACTGTGAATCGAAACCACCACGTCGCCTTCCTTCATGAACCAGGCAGAGATATCTTTTTGCGCGACGTGGTAGAAACAACGGACCAGCCCGCGTTCGATAAAATAAATGTTGCGCGAGACGTGCCCGGCCTTCAGCAAAAATTCTTTTCGCCGGAATACTTTCGTGCGGAGTGCGCGTACCAAATGTTCTTTGAGTGCGCCCGGCAATGGCCACACCTTGTCCAGGAATAAAAAAAGCTGTTCCACGGTTTTGACGATGAGAACCGAAAATCATTCATTATGTCCGCCGGAACGGAGAAGTGATGGTGAAGTAAAAGGGAACAAATAATCGGCTATGGATGGCAGTTATAATCGGGGGTAGGTGCTATTATGTATTGCAAAAAGGTTTTGCCATCTACAGAGTGCAAATGATTACATTTTTTCCGCACTGTTTACTAATTTATATAAGGTTCGTTTTAACACGCGTTTAAAATCCGGGTCCTGTGAAACCATGGCATGGATGATCCGTAGTCTAGGGTTTTGTGTAAACGCACTCCATGCCTTTTTTGAATTTTTCGATAGTTTTTCAAAGCATAGTTGTTCTCGGCCGTCGGCTCTTTCCAGGGCCGTTTTTTTGCGAACCGTATATAACGGTGATGCCTAGTTGATATAAACGCCCGGGAAACGGGCGTTTATTGATCAGCTAAAAGTGAGGTTTGACCGGGCTACCCGTAAAGATTAGTTTTTCGGATTTGATAGATATACTCGAAAGGATATCGTTGTAGGTATTTGTGAGGTCGTTATCCGTCGGCGCACGTAAATTCATCGTTTCAGAAGTAGTGTCCGAATGAAGCATCGCGCTATAGGTAACATTCCAATTGGGACCTTTTAAGACTTCTACACGGGACACCCGGTGATAAAATTCTTCGCCATACTGGCTTCGAATGTCATGAATCGGTTCAACGACCGTAATCACATTGTCTGCTTCAGCACCCGACTGAGTGCGAGCCAGGCTGGCCGTGTGAAGATTTAAAACGATTGGTATGTCTGACATCCATCCGAGTTCAGGTCCGTCTGGCGTCACCAGCGCGCCGGGCACGTAGTTCGGCGGTTGATCCAGACACAGAAATTCAATGGAGGAAGCCATGTTATCAAAACCGAATTTCGAAAGATCGGTATAGAAACCTGGCCCAAAAACCAGGGGCGACCTGGATCCACTGCGGTAATCTGAGTCCTGATACAGTGCGACGTAGGGTTCGAAACCTTTATTCTCGAATTGATTCTTCCAATCCAGATAGTTTGGCCCACGGTATACCGCGACGGAATTGGTCACATCATTAAAATTTGCACCCGAAAGGCGCCGACTTGCATTTCCCTGATCGAGGATAGGCTGGTTGTTAATGAATTGCCTCTTCCGACCGCGACCATTGGTGTGTTCCCACAGCACTACGACCAATGGAATGTACAAAAAATCTGTTTTTGCATCAATCATACAATAAATTTTTGTGGTTAAAAAATGGTTTGACAATTCAAAAATACTTGTTGCACATGGGGAGTGCCTAATTGAAAAATGCGACTAATTTTTCAAGGGCAGAAAAAATTGCAAATTGACGTTGACAAAAAACACTACTTCGTTTTATTTTACAAAAGAGTCAGATCCACATGATGTAGATTTGCATATTTCCAAAAGTTTGAACGGAAGTGTTTGCAGATCCTGCAAAAAAATAATTCATATGAACAGGCGCAAAAAAGAAAAATATGTCAGCAACCACGTTTAGGATTACTGTTAACAAAAACATGAAGGAACACAGCATTGATCCATTTTTTCTGAGGCAGGCAGAAGCATCTAAAAAAATAATTTGAGAAATATGGATTTCCAAAAAGTTGGATTGATGAAAAAAACAATTAATACGAATCCACTATTCTCGCCATCTGCAAAAACAAATCCTTCATTTTCTTTTTCATGTCGGCGGTAATCTTATCCCGGCTCTTCAACATGCTTGTTCCGTTCAACCCTTTTTTTCTTTTTGTGGCAATGACCGGTCCCGCAAGTTCCAAAAAACTGGTGTAAGTATGATTGCTGACAATTCCTGCATCAATGAGTGCGCATAGCAGAAGGGTAATCTCCTGTTCATTTAAACCGGTGTATAAAAAAATGTCTCCGGTTTTTTTCTCCGGGATGATCCACACACTGAAATGCCGTTGCACAAATGAAAATAATTCGTCGATGGTGTGCTCAACCTGCTCCATCATTTTTTTTAATTCGACATTGGATGCGGACTGAATGGCTGTTTTGTAAAGTCTTACTTCTTCCAGCAAATAGTCAAGTGAAGAAGTATACTGCAACGCAAGAATTGTCAACTGTTCCTTGTTTTGCAAATCCTGCAAGCTGTCCCATAAATATTTTCTGATCATGATTGTTTCGGATTGGACTCTTTCCACGATCGCAGATGCCTTTAATGCTGTAATGGACATCATACCGTTGTGCTGCGGGTTGAGTTCGCCCGATACAATTGCGTCTAGCCGGTCAAGGGAATATTGCATGCAGTTTTTTATCTCCGGATAAAAATAGTATTCATCACATGAATCAGCGGTCGGTTGACCTTTGTTTATTTTTAAAAATCTAAAATATTTACCGCGAATGGTCGGGACATTTTTTGAATGAATTCGTTGTTATAAGAAAAATAAGCGAAACCATGTATTGAGAAAATGCCCGTTTTTGAACCGGGAAAAAGAACGTAAAAAAACGTTGTTTTACTTCCCCGTTTTCAATCACGGAAAATTTTAATTTGCCTGTTTTGTAATGACTCAACAGGAAGCAGTAGAGGCACTCAGATTATTCAATGAAAGAAACGAAACGGGAATGACGATGATTTATAAAACTTATTCAATTTTATTATTGGCATATGTTAAGAATTTTTTGAACGACCGGGACCAGGCCGAGGACATCGTTGCTGAAACCTTTTCGAAATTGTGGTATTCCGACAGCCGGTTTGAAGTGATGGAAAAATTACTTGCATACATCCATGTAACAGCAAAAAATGCATGTATTGATTATCTCCGGCGAAAAAAAGTGGAAGCAGAAAATATTGCGCGATTGGAATCTTCTGCAGAGATTTTTTTTGAAATGAACGCAGACATTCGCGGAATTGAAGAAAGTCTGCAAAGCAGGATCGACGAGGAGATCGGCAAACTTCCTAAAAAATCGCAAATTATTTTTAAAATGGCTTTTCTCGAGGACGCAAGCAACGAGGAGATCGCATCGAGACTGGGCATAAGTGAGAAAACAGTTCGCAACAGAAAGGTTGCCATTGTAAAAGCGTTGCGCTCGATTATCGGTCGTTTGTGGAAAAAGAGATAGAGCTGTCGGTTATGACGCGGATGAAGAACGCTGCATGGTGATTCCAAAAATTGTGACTTGAAAGGTTCATTTTGACAGCAAAGTTTTGGATTTGCTTCCGTTGTAAAACCGTAAAGCATTTGTAAGGAATGTAGGCGGGTCTATGCGCGTTAACGGGATCCAAACGGGTTTCAAGACTGGTCAGAAAATATAAATTGCGACAGTTTAATTCTACTGTTTGGTTGTTTTATTTAGTAACGTGAAAAGATGAATCAAAGAAAAATATCAGAAGATGAAAAAAGGTGCTCCTTTCTTAGAGCACCCTAAAATTACGCGAGCTGTATTAGTCTCCAGGTTACCGCTTTGCCTGCATAGGGCGGCATTCGATTACCCTCAGCGATAGGCGCTGTCGTGGATGGTGTTCCTACAACTTCCCACACACCGCTTTCCGGACATGATTCGCCAGTCCTGGCTGTTCTTCCAACTGCCATGGTATTTAATTTATTCAGTCCTCATTGTTGAGAGTGTGGACAATTTCCCTCTTGAACTCGTACTGTGGGAGTTCAACCACTTCGTGATCGCAGGATATGCATTGGAACAAATTTATGCGGCCGGCACGCAGCCTATTTGCATGCACATTGTGTTAAATCGATTTTAAATTAGCAGTCTAACATTGCATCAATGCCAAATAATAAAAATTTTGAATTACGGGTTGAGATTATTGACCGATGTCTAAGAAATAATATGACACAATGGACCCTTGAAAAATTATTGGAGCAAGTGAACGAAAATCTCGGTGAAAGAAATATCAATGCTGTCAGTCTTCGAACTATTCAAAACGATCTTAGATTCTTGACAATTGAAAAGAATGCACCTATCGAGCGTAAAAGAAAGGGTAATTCAATATTCCTTTATTATGATGATCCTCATTTCTCGATAAAAAACTTGCGCCTGCGTAATGATGAAATAAACATCCTCAAAGACGCGGCGGAAATACTAAATCAGCTTGAGAGCCTTGGCCTGGTTACTGAGATCAATGAAGTAATTGCGAAATTGCAAAATGCACAGCAAGCGGGCAGTGCAGAGAAGAATATTTCCATCATGTTGGAAAAACAAGATTCGGTCGCTGGTCAGGAATATCTTGTTGAAATCTACAACGCAATTAAGAGCAAGAGCTGCCTTCGTGTGACGTATAAATCCTTTTATGCATCCAGATCTCGTGAACATATTTTTCACCCTTATCTCCTTAAAGAATATAGAAACCGATGGTTTGTATTTGGTAGGATTGATGGACAAAAGAAATTAACAAATTTCGCGGTAGATCGAATTCAACAAATTCGGAATTCAGCAAAAGAATTTATTCCAAATGATATATTTGATCCCACGACATATTTTGACAACCTCATTGGTGTCACCATTCCAGAGAAAGAAAAGGTTGATTGTGTCGAGTTAACGGTTAGTCGTAACCAGGCACCTTATGTAATCAGCAAACCCATTCATAAAAGCCAGAAAATTATCAATGTCGAAAAAAATGGAATGATAAACATTCGTCTATCTGTTTACAACAACTACGAATTTCGATCAGTCCTTTTAAGTTTTGGATCTTCTATCGAAGTCAAAAAACCGTTATCATTGCGAAGATTTATGAAAACAAATATCGAAAAAGCATTAAATAAATATTTATAATCATCTATGACGAAAATAACCGAAATAAGATTGACACTCGCCGCATTCATTTATGGGATCGACCTCGATCTGAAAAACGTAGTGAAAAAATATATAGTTCCTTTCCAGGAAGATTTAAGTTTTTTTCAGGATCATGATCTTGAAAATAAAATTCGGGAGAGATTTAAAAGAGAAAACCCGGGCGTGAATTGCAAACACAGTGTTCTCGAAATGGTCGATTTTTTGGATTTTCAGGATACGTTCATCGTGCTGAGGAAAAATGAGGTTTTTCTTCCGAAAGAAATAAACACGCATCTGGCGAGTATTTACGGTGATCTCGTAGATTTGACGCCAATTCGAAATAGGGTAATGCACACGCGCCCCTTGCTTGGAGGCGACTTCTCAACCACCTACGATTTCATTTCCAGTCTAAAAAAAACAGATCCGTTGAACTGGAAAAATTCGATTGAAACAAGGGAGCGAATTGAGAATGATCCGGCTTATATTCTGACATTAAAAATCCCTCAGCTTGCTTCTTATGATAAGCCGAACAAAATCATTCATAACCTGCCCGCACCTGATTTTGACGATACTGGGTTTATCGGTAGGACAAAGGATGTCGAGGAAGTAAAACGTTTGATCTTCACTAACAAAGTTGTTAGCATCATTGGTGACGGAGGCATCGGCAAAACCGCACTTGCTGTAAAAGTTGCCTACGATATTGTAGACATGGGAGACAGTTGTCCGTTCGAGTTAGTGATATGGACTTCGGCAAAAACGACCATGCTTACCGCGAAGGGAATCGAAGAAATTTATACTGCGATCACAGATTACACTGGCCTGATTTCAATTATTTCGGAAAACATCGACGACTCCGTCAAAACGAACAAACTTGAATCCATTCTCGAATACCTTGAACTTTTCAAAACTTTGATCATAATTGATAATCTAGAGACAATTCAAAGTCTTGAGGTCAGAGATTTCATAAGAAAAGCCCAAACAAAATGTAACATCGTGATCACATCCAGAATTGGACTGGGCGAACTGGAATATCCACGAAGGTTGAATGGGCTGAGCGAAAGCGAATCTGCGAAATTAATCAGAGAAATTGCAAGAATCCGAAACAGCGATATTTTGATGGGTTTGCCTCAATCCACACTTGTAGATATTTCATCGAAATTGTATTTTAATCCGTTAGCCATTAAGTGGTTTGTAAGTACAGTAGAAATGGGCATCTCTCCGCAGGAGGTTCTCAATAATAAAGAAAATTTGTTAGATTTTTGTCTCACCAATGTTTACGAAAAACTAAGTAAAGGAGCGATCTCGGTTCTTAACTCTTTGCGTTCATCAAGGCGAAAATTAAGCAGTGCTGAAATTCTGTATTTGTCAGACTATCAGGCCCTGGAGGCGAGAACATATTTGATAGAGCTTTTCAAAACAACTTTGATAAGCCGTGAGATTGTAGATGTAAGCAATATCGAAGAAGTGTATTATTTCATTTCTGATTTTGCCAAAGAATTCCTTTCTAAAAATCACCCGGTGGACCCGCAATATGTAAAACAGATAACAAAAAAGTCAAGGGAGCTGACTTCAGGACTGCAAAATATCAAAAAAATAAAAGGTTATAACGAATTTTCAATTAACGCGTTGGATTGCGAAACTTCCAATCAAAGAATTGCAGCAAAACTACTCTCTGAAGCGCTTGCCTACTCAAAAAATGCAGATTACCAAAACGCGTTACAGAAGGTGAACGATGCGAAAAACGTAGATCCGAATTATTATGAAATTTACCGGGTAGGGGCGTTTATCAAGGCAACAGCGGGTGATATTTTAAGCGCCGAGGAAGATTATCAACTGGGACTAGAAATCGCTCCGGACAATATTAGGCTGTTATTTTATTATGCGCAATTTTTGTTATTCCAACTGGAAGACACAGACAAAGCATTAAAACTGGCTCAAAAAGTCTACGCGCAACGGCCAAATCACCCGCATACCGCCTTCCTCTTTACCAGGTGTTATTCTTCATTGAGAGAATTTAATAAGGCTATTTCGATTGTAAAAGGGCTTCTTGCTTCTACTTCGCTCGACGCAAAGAATATCCGAGTTGCAAATACGGAATTGATCTCCTTATATGGGAAAGCGGGAGATAGTTTCTTAAAAATCGAGAACGATATTCAAGCCGGAATAAGCCATTACAAAAAGGCTTTTGATGTATTTGAGCATTGCGTGAAAAAGGAAATACTCGATTATAAGCTTATTAAAAATTTTTGTGACGCTTTATATAATTTTATGGGTGCGTTACCGGCCGTTGAAATTGACAGAAATCGAGAATACATCCGTAGTTTAATTTTGAAGTACGAAGTCCAAATTTCACTCATTTACTTGCATCATAAAATAATAATGAAATATGCTGATAAATTTGATGATTTTTCCCTGAACAATTTATTACTTCATACCACGACTGAAGGGGCAAAATTTGGTAATGTGAGGAAAACATGGAACGATACTTACGCCTTTATCGAATCCGATGGAGAGAAATTCTTTGCACACATTACAGAAATTAACGACTTCAAAAATCAGCCGAATTTAAAAAGATTAAAAGAAGGACAGTTAGTGACATTTGAAGCTAAAAATGGTCCGAGAGGAGTGTATGCAGCCAACGTCTGTTGTGTAAATAGTCAATTCAAAAATTGAATTGGTAAACTTCAATCCATGACTAAGGCAGAGTAATCCTAATTCGCCATGGCGATCTGAGTTTTTTGGCCAGAATGTATGTCTATTCGGATTTAAAAACTTTGAAGCCCGTATTTCGTACGAGTTACACAATCCTAATTCATTTGAATCAGTGATCCAGCTTTTTCTTGGGGAATATTAAAGCTCCGATAATCCATTTTTCGACTTTGCATTCTTCCCCAAAAGTAATTATTGGATAACATGGGTGCGATTTCATTTCTTATTGTTTGTATATAAACAGCAAGTGATATTGGCGTCGCTGAAATTATTAAATCAAAACAATATAAATCATGGCATTAAATTATGCAAATATGTCTCGTCACGAATTCGATGCAATCGTCACGGGTGAGTTAAGTTCTTTAACGTTATCTTTCGAGCTCCAAATCAACGAGATCATTATAGGTTATTTCTTGCAAGGGGCTCGCCGAAAAGATGACTTCCGGATCGTGTTCTTTTATAGAGAATGCATGACATTTCAACAAAAAATGGATATCGTAAAAGTTATCATCAATACCAACCCTTCAAGGCTCGATAAAACAGAGAGCAATAAGATTTTAAAAATGATTGAAAGCTTTAAGTCTTTACGAAACGCTTTGGCACACTGTTTTACGCACTCACTGGATCAAGGTAATGAACTCAGGATTTGCCTCGATATGTTTAGCAGATCAGGGAGATATAAAGTGATCGAGATTACGCCTGAGAGTCATGATCAATTGATGATGGATTTCGAAGGGCAATTCAAACAAATCGTTGAGTGGCGAAAGAAATCCATTAAATCTTTGAACAGGAAATAGGGAGCGTCGTTATTATCGCCCCCGCCATTTATCCACTTCCCCAATATTTCCCCAAAAAAAAATTATTTTTTACTACTGGTACGATTTCGCTTTTTGTTGTCTATTCAATATGCCGTCACACGGGGACATAGCAAATCTGATATTTAAACACCTGGGCCAGGAGCTCTCGGAAGAAGAGCGCCGCGCGCTCGATGCATGGCGCGCGGAATCGCCAGAGCATGAAGCGACATTCACCAAACTGACCGACGAAAATTATATCCATGACATGATGCGCGATTATTATAGCGCGAAAGAAAAAGCGTGGAATAAATTGTTGGAGTTCGCACCGGAATTGCGTCCCGCCACGGTACGGTCGATGCGGACGAGAAGAGCCATTGCCGCTGCAGCCGTCATCGTATTGCTTGCCACATCAGCGCTTGTCATTCTCAAAAAAAATCCGCCGCATAACGAAACCGCAACCACACCGCAACACACAACACCAAAAGATATCGCCGCCGGAACTAACCGTGCCACGCTTACACTTGCCGACGGCAGCGTCGTCGCACTCGGCGACAGCGCCTCCGCGACAAAAAATAATCTGGATAACAACGACACAAAAAATTCAAACAACATTCGCTCGCTCGACGCGGCGCACCTGGCGTATAACGAGAACGACCCGCACTTGTCCGATTCACGTGATGCAGCAAACGCCGCGTCCGGCGCCAGCGCATTCAACATCCTCACCACGCCCCGCGCCGGTCAATACCAGCTCACATTATCCGACGGCTCACGGGTATGGTTAAATGCTGCGTCGTCTATACGTTATCCGGTTGCCTTTACCGGCAGCGAACGAAATGTAGACATCGCCGGTGAAGTATATTTCGAAGTAGCCAAAAACGCATTAAAACCATTCCGCGTGCGCGTCACGACGCCGGGCGCGCAACCGTCAACGATCGAGGTCCTGGGCACGCACTTCAATATCAGTGCCTACGGCGACGAACCGGTATCGTCGACCACGCTGCTCGAAGGAAGTATCCGTTTCACCGCGCCGCAACAGGCACCGGTACTGCTCACACCCGGCGAACAAATCCGCGCATCCGCCACAACAAAAAATATTTCGAAAATAAAAATCGAGAACCCCGCCGATATCATCGCCTGGAAAAACGGACGCACTTTTTTTCGCGATGCCGATGTGCCGGCCATCCTGCGCATGATCGCGCGGTGGTATGATGTCGACGTTCGCTACAAAGGAACGATGGCGACCCGACATATCACAGGTGGTATTTCACGGAGCGCCCCGTTATCTGAAATCTTAAAAGTGCTTGAACTCAATCATATTCATGTTTCCAGGGAGGGGAAACAGCTGATCGTATATCCATAACCGTAACCCCGCAAAAAAGCCGTTTCGTGTAGAAGACGAGACGGCCGGCGGCCGGGTTACCCAATACAAAAAACTGCTGAGGCATTTTGATTCAATAACCCAACCAAAACAAAGATATGCATTCACACGCTATCCTTTCTCTGTCTATGAGAATAACCGCTATTTTACTCTGCGTAGGATTCTTACAGGTGAGCGCCCATACCCGCGCGCAATCCACCATTTCACTATCCGAAAAAAATATTTCGCTGGATAAACTGTTTGACAGGATCCAGCAGCAGACCGACTTTTCCATCTGGTACGACCGCGCGGTACTGGCCAACACGCACCCCGTGACCGTGGACTGGAAAGGGGTGACGATTGACCAGGCCCTGCAATCCTGCCTGCGTGGTCAGCCCCTGCAATACGAAATCGTGGGAAAGAGTATTGTGATCAAACAGAAAGTTGATTCAAATAATAACAGCAATAACAAATCAGGAACGATCGATGTGCGGGGAAGGGTGGTGGATGAGCAGGGCGAGCCTGTCGCCGGAGCGAGTATCACGGTGAAGGGTAGCCGAACCGTGGCCCTGACGGGTGCGGATGGTACTTTTGTGATCCACGCGATCGACGAAAACGCGACGATTATTTTCAGCGGCGCGAATGTGGAGATGCATGAAGAGAAACTGATGCGACGAACGGAGTGTAACGTCACCTTAAAAAAACGAATTAATAAATTAGATGAGATCCAGATCATCGCCTACGGAACGACCACGCGACGATTCAACACGGGCAGTGTGACAGGCATCAAGGCAGAAGAGATCGAAAAACAACCCGTATCCAATCCGCTTGCGGCGATGGAAGGAAGGATGCCGGGTGTCTACGTGCAACAGGGAACCGGCATGCCGGGCGGTGCGTACAACATAATCATCCGCGGACAAAACAGTTTACGAAATTCTGCACTTGACAATGGCAATCTCCCGTTCTATATCATCGACGGCGTGCCATACACTTCCTCGTCGCTGACATCGACAACGATCTCGAACAGCAACCTGCGATTCGGAAATCCTTTATCCAATATCAATCCCGCCGATATTGAAAGTATCGAAGTGTTGAAAGACGCGGACGCCACGGCGATCTACGGATCGCGCGGCGCCAACGGGGTCGTGCTCGTCACGACCAAAAAAGGAAAAGCGGGAAAAACAAAAATGGATCTCAACGTGAGCGCGGGCGCAAGTACCGTGGAAAGAAGACTGCATTTGTTACAAACATCAGATTACCTCGCGATGCGCCGCGAAGCATTTACTAACGACAATGTACAACCGCAACCGTGGAACTATGATGTGAACGGCACTTGGGATACGACGCGCAATACGGACTGGCAAAAAACGCTGATCGGCGGAACGGCGAATATTTTCGATGTGCAGGGAACCGTGTCGGGCGGGACGGCGAGGACACAATTTTTATTTGGCGGAACGTATCACCGGGAAACTACCGTATTTCCTGGCAATTTTTCTTACCAGAAAGGATCGACGCATTTTAATATCAATCACGCATCCGAAGACCAACGGTTCAGGCTCTTTTTTAATGGCAGCTACCTGCTCGCCTATAATAATTTATTTTCCGTCGATGCGACCGGCTCTATCTTGTCACTCCCGCCGGACGCACCCAAAATATATGATTCCACCGGGAAATTAAACTGGGAAAATTCTACGTGGAGAAATCCGTTTGCGTTATTTGAAAAAAAATATAAAAATAATTCCGACAATCTCCTGCTCAATTCTTTGATCGCGTATGAAGTCGTGAAAGGTCTTGATGCAAAAATAAATCTCGGTTACACCAATACGAACGTCCGCGAAATATCGACCAACCCATTGAGTTCGGTCAATCCGGCGTATTGGCAATTTGTCAAAGCCTCTGCGGTGTTTGCGAACAGCTATATCAAAAGCTGGATCGTGGAACCACAACTGGAATACAAAAAGGATTTTGAGCACGCGCGACTGAATGTACTTGCCGGTATGACCTTTCAGCAAAGCGTACAGGAGGGACAAACCCAGAATGCGACGGGTTACTCCAATGATCTCTTACTGGAAAACATACAGGCCGCGCAACAGGTTTCCGTACTGGCATACAACTACACAAAATACCGGTACAATGCCTTATTTGCACGCATCAATTATCAGTGGAAAGAAAAATATATCATCAACCTCACCGGGCGACGCGACGGCAGCAGCCGCTTCGGACCCGGAAAACAATTTGCGAATTTTGGAGCCGTCGGCGCTGCCTGGATTTTTTCGCAGGAGAAATTTATGCAGCCCGTGAGTCCACTCATCAGCTTTGGAAAACTGAGGGCGAGTTACGGCGTCACCGGGAACGACCAGATCCAGGACTATGGATACCTCGAGACGTATTCACCGACACAATATCCGTATAACAGTTATCCTGGTCTAATTCCGTCGCGCATTGCGAATCCGTTGTATTCCTGGGAAACGACAAAGAAGATGGAACTCGCCCTTGAACTCGGATGGTTGAAAGACAGGATCTTTTTTTCAGCAGCGGGTTACCACAACCGTTCATCCAATCAACTGGTCGGATATCCGCTCGCGACCGTGACGGGTTTTTCTTCTCTTCAATATAATCTACCGGCAGAGCTGCAAAATGACGGACTCGAATTTGAACTCAACACGGTCAATGTCAGAAACAAAAATTTCTCATGGACCACCAATATCAACCTGACGATTCCGCACAACAAGCTCATTGCATATCCGCACCTCGAGTCTTCTGCTTACGCCAATGTATATGCGATCGGCCAGCCACTGTCGATTCAAAAACTCTATCACTATCTGCGCGTTGATCCCACAAGTGGCTTATATACATTCCAGGATGTTGACAAAGACGGGGCGATCAGCTATCCAAACGATTTACAATTTTTAAAAAGAACCGGGCAGATATATTTTGGCGGCTTTCGAAATACATTCAAGTATGAAAACCTGCAGCTGGATATTTTTTTCCAGTTCGTAAAGCAGAACGCCAACAGTTATTTTTATACGATCGGTTTACCCGGATCGATGTATAACCAGCCCGTCGACATACTCCGTCGCTGGCAGAAACAAGGCGACCAGTCAAACGTGCAGAAACTGACGCAGGATTACTCCTCTCCCGCGTATGAAACTTTTTCGCAGATGCAGAACAGCGATTATGTCATCACCGACGCATCTTTCATCCGGTTAAAAAATGTATCCATTTCGTACTGGCTGTCAAACGACGTTTTGCGAAAAGCCAAATTGCAGGGTGTGCGATTCTATGTACAGGGACAAAACCTGTGGACCATTACACACTACCAGGGACTTGATCCTGAAAATCAGGGCACGGATTACCTGCCGCCATTAAGAACGATCGTGGGCGGTATTCAAATCACATTTTAAAAAAGGATTGCTATGAAACATCAAACATATATTTTCTTTCTTTTTATTTTTTGTTTGTGCTCCTGCAAAAAATTTGTTGACGTCGGTGCACCCAAAAATCAAATTGCCAGCGCGCAGGTATATACCGACGATCGCACGGCGACGTCTGCCATCACCGGGATCTATTCTCAGATGATCAGCAGTGGCGGATTTGTCAGCGGTAGCCAGCTCAGCATTGGGTTTTTAATGGGGTTGTCCGCAGACGAATTAAAAGATTACAGCAATGGCCCGGATCTCGCTCCCTTTTACACCAATGCAGTAATCCCGACAAACGCTCCGTTAAAAAATAATTTGTGGCAGGAAGGGTATAAGTATATCTATGATGCAAACTCCGCATTGGATGGATTGAATCAGTCGGCATCGGTGACTGATGCCACGAGGAGCCAGTTGATGGGAGAGGCAAAATTTATCCGTGCCTTCTGTCATTTTTATCTCGTCAATTTATTCGGTGATGTTCCACTCGTGCTGACGACCGACTATCAGGCAAATAATATCGCGCCACGTACATCGAAAGCAACCGTGTATGATCAGATCATTACAGATTTGCAGGACGCAAAAAAATTGTTGGCGCATGATTATGCGTTCGCGGGTGGTGAAAGAACAAGGCCGAATAAATATGCGGCGCAGGCACTGTTAGCCAGAGCATATCTGTATCGACAGGATTGGGTGAATTCCGAAAAAGAAGCCGACTCGGTCATCGCTAACGGTGACCAGTATACGCTATTGGATGATCTGAATACTGTATTTCTGGCGAACAGCCAGGAAGCCATCTGGCAACTGCAGCCGGTATTGCCGTCGCTAAATACCAACGAAGGACAGATTTTTATTTTATCGACCGCACCTACGTCTGCCGCTCTCAGTGACAACCTGCTGAATGCATTTGAACCGGGAGACAACCGCAGAAAAAATTGGATCGACAGCATCACCATTTCGTCAACAACATATTTCTACGCGTATAAATATAAAGTGCAAAGTGGTATACCCGTCACAGAATATTCGATGGTGGTGCGTCTCGGAGAACAATATTTGATTCGGGCGGAAGCACGCGCACAGCGAAACAATCTCGATGGTGCGAAAGCGGATATCAATATGATCAGGCATCGCGCCGGTCTTCCGGATGTTGCAGGTAATGACCTGCCGACGATGTTACAACAAATACAACATGAAAGACAGGTTGAATTGTTTACCGAACTCGGCCACCGTTGGTTTGACCTGGCGCGCACCGCATCACTCGATTCTGTCATGACTGTCGTCTCAGCCACGAAAGGAAGCAGCTGGAGTGCTTACCGGAATATTTTTCCGGTTCCGCAAACAGAAATACAAAACGATATCAATCTCCATCAAAATCCCGGGTATTAATATTCATTTCTAAAAAAAATTACATGAAGAATACGTTCATGAGGAGATTCCAAGTCTCCGTGATATTCCTTTTGCTTTTTTTTCAATTTGCAACAAAAGGACAGGCCGCGATGCCTGACTACCGGGCTGTATATCATGCGTTGCGTGTGGGTGACACGGTACCGGATTTCGCGATGAACAACCTGATTAATTATAAAGGAACGAGTGAAAAAATTTCTGCATTCAATGGAAAACTCGTGATCCTCGACTTCTGGAGTTCTTATTGTGCGTCTTGTATCGAAGCATTTCCCAAGATGGAGAACCTGCAAAAACAGTTCGGCGATTCCATTCAGATCGTCTTGGTAAATGCGCATGAAGATGAACAGAAAGTGAAAAGTATATTTAAAAAGAGAAAAGAACTGACCGGTTTACATATTACACTGCCGGCGGTTTGTGGTGATTCGAATATGGCGGTGATGTTTCCGTATTCAGGGCTTCCGCAGGAAGTTTGGATTGATGGAACGGGAAAAGTGTTATCCATTACGTATCCCGGCTCGGTGAATCCAAATAATATACGAAGTGTTTTACATCACAAAATACCTTCCATGCCACAAAAGGATTCAAACGATGATATATTTTCTGCCGAATGGAACGAACCTTTATTTAAAAATGGAAACGGTGGCAATGGCGAGGATTTAATGTACCAGTCTTTGCTTTCGAAAGGAGTGAAGAATCTTTTTCCGGAAACCATTCTCAGATCAGATTCGGTCAAAGGATATTTTGTAACCTGTGCCAACGCGTCGATCAGGGATCTGTATCGTATGGCATTTAGTGACCGGAGATTTTTAAATGGAATAGACCTGGTGCAACTACCGATCAGTCACATCATATTGGAGGTGGAAGACACGAGCCGGTTTGTGAATATTATCGATAGCGAGTATGCGGACGAAAATCTGTACGTATATCAACTGCTGACCCCGAAAAAAACTGAAGCCCAGATTCAACGGATGATGCAGGATGATTTACAAAGATATTTTGGACTAGAGGCTGGGTTTGAGGATAAAAAAGTTCCCTGCCTGGTGTTGACGGCAGAAGACACGATGAAAATCCGGTACACCCAAGGGGGCAAGACTACATTCTTTGATGCGAACGCCGGAGTGCGATTAAATAATGTCCCGCTTTCCTATTTTATAAGGAACCTGGAAGACGCAGTCTATTACTATTCACGATTTCCGATCGTCGATGAGACCGGGTTCAAAGGAATGCTGGGTGATTTTATGGTTGACTGCAATTTGTCAGATTATAACGCGCTGGATCATGCGCTAAAAAAATACAAGATGCGTTTTCAATTACAGGAGCGGAGTGTCAGGTTGCTGGTAATTCGCGAGATGCAAAAACAAAAAGAATAAACACGGTTCAACTTTTTGATGTAAAATAAATTCCCTGTAACGAGTATTCGACAAGCCATCGATCGTACAACGCAAACAATCTGTTGTTGAAGACGCGGAAATTTCTGATTTTCTTTTGGTGGTAATCGGGAAGGTAGAAACTGAATTTGTATTTCCCATTTTGCAAATCGTAGACGTCGATCGTACTTGAACTTTGAAAATTCTTCGTCAGCTCATTGACTGATTTAATTGTTGAATTCACAAAGAGCCAGTGACCGGAAATAGAGCTCAGCTTGTTCACCATAAAGGGGGGCGCGGCAAAAGTTGTTTTGTTTTCGGATTGAATGGTTGCCAATTTTATTTTGGCAATAGTATTCGTGTCGATTGTTTTTCCTTTGAATAGGACATGCAGATTGGTGTCGCAGCATATATACTGATTACGATAGTAGTAAACATACACTAATAAATTTTCTTTGGTGTCAGCATTCAGTATCCCATCTGTGCTAAAGATGCCATCCACCTGATCCTCCAGGATCGTTGCTGGTATTTTTGTTGAATCAACGTGCTGACTTTTCTTGCGAAGATCCCATCGATGGCGACGCCGATCAATGGATTTTGTGATAAATGAGGCGTTACTGACTGGGACTCCATCAGCGATCGTCGCACTGTCGCGTAGCCAAACTGTGGGTTGCAGCGTTTGCAAATTTCCTTTCAGGATGTGACGCAGTGCAAAATTGCTCACAATTAATAATGAATCACGAACAAATATTTGAAGAGGTGACGATGTTTCATTCGTTGGGAATTGAATGTGTAAGTGTGTGGTGTCACGAAGCGCAAAATTTGTCGTCAACAAGTCTGAAGGCATTAACTCATTGCCAAGGTAAATCCTGTCTCGGTATTCGCCAGCAATATAGTACGCATTTGTCCCGAAATTCAACGTTCTTAATTCGTTTGCAATGTGCGGCGGAAAAAATCGTATAAAGCTGCCTTGGCGATGATTCCACCTGGTTGTAATAATGAACAACAAAAAAATTGTACTTGCACTCGCTGCAGTCAAAATGAATATGATTCGTAATTTGTTTTTCATAATTGAAAGTGTACGACGCGATGTCAACGCGAAAAAAAATTGGTGGAGTACCACCAATTTTTTCCATGACTAAGGATTTGTCCTTTTCAAAATTCCGGTCGAACCACCAGCCTGGCAATCTCCCTGTGAATCATATGCGGAAGTGCCATTGAGCGTACAGGTTGCCCCGCTATGAGCGGTCGTACAATCATCATTGACAGTTCCGGAAGAGCAGGGTGATCCTCCCCAACCGGTCGCGTAAGGTTTATCCATTTTCGAGGCAAAAGCTCCGCCAATGCCCAATATGAAGGCAGCTACAATAAAAATTTTGCGTGTCATAACATTATTTTTTTCTGATTAATATTAGCCTACTCTGTTCTGCAGGTTTTCGGCATCTCCTGTTTTTCTTGCAAGAAATATTTTTGAGTGTGGCATTAGTAAAATGGCGACTATCGCCGCGCAGACAAACACGATATTAAAAACGAGATGTTGTTGCCAGTTCATGTTCTGCAATATCCCTCCGCAGGAACAGGGAATGTATTCGCTGAAATGTGTGATAGCTACGATATAACTTACGAACATCGTCATCAGTGACAGTGATGCATACAATCCAAGAAGCTGAAGCCGGTTGATGCAAAGCAGCAATGCAATGAGGAATTCAACAACAGGAATAAAAATCGCCACCCATGTTGCGAATGCTGTCAGCATCGGTGACTGGCTCAACTGAATCTGAAATTTTTGAAATTCGATGAGTTTGCTGGTGGCAGCATACACAAATAGCGGAACAAAGACGGCTGAAATAATTTGTACAATTTTTTGTCTCACGACAAATATTTTTGTTGCACTAATGGTTGCAAGCTAAGAGCACGCGCAATAATAGATACATGCAATCGTGCAATTTTTTTTAATGAATTTGGTTGTAATTATTTTCTATTACTGCGGAGTAAGGAAGGTTGTATACCGAATTGTTTCAAAAAGGCGCGATCGAAATTAATCCGGTAGTTGTACCCGACTTCATCAGAAATATCATCAATCGTGCGCGTCGTGGTGGTGAGTAAATATTTTGCTTTATTGAGCGCATGCCGGCGTACAAATTCACCGGGTGTTTCATCAAATAATTTTTTAAAATTCTTTTTTAGTTCTGTAATACTCAGTCCGTATTTTTTCGAGAGTGCGATGAGGTTTTGACGATGAATATGCGGATTGACAACGATCTCCTCCTTGATGTCGATGAGTTTTTGTTTATGCGGAACATTTTTTCTCACTCGGTCGATTTCCTGTTCCTGCACCGCAGAAATGTATGCCGACAACAAACCAACAATCGACACATTCATTTCGACAAGCAGATCGGCGCCCGTTTTTTTCGTGAGTCGCAGATCGTGGATGATGGCTCTCGATATATATCCAATCCGTACGGGATGAAGTGGTGTTCCTTCATCGCTTGCGTCCCGTAATTTTTTCAGGAGCACCTTCACCGCAGGATATGCTTCATCAATATCGTCGAGGTATTGTGGCTCGATTTCAATATGCAGCGATTCATATTCTCCTGGTGCAGCAAGTGCCTGGTTCACTCCGACCGGAACATAAAACAGTTCTGACTTCGATTGTTCCAGTAATTTTTCGCCGTAGCCGGACAGGATGCAGGGAAGATTTCCGAGCAACATAAATTGTAATGCGAGAATAGGTTTTTCGCTGAATGGATACAGTGTCATCGACTCATCAGCGTGTATGCGCCACAGGTAGATCGAGAATTTTTTGGCGATAAATTCCTGCAGCAAAACGTAACCGCAATCAGTTTCTGCGTATGTGGTATTGGACCACGACGTGATAAAATGGGACAGGCTTTTGGGCACGGCCAGCACGTTACCATCCACATCAGTCTGATCTGGTTGAAAGAGGAGCTTCAAAGGAAATTTGTTGAAATTTTGAACTTACTCAACAAAAATCCAACGATTGATTCCGCCCTTTTGTCCCGGAGACGGGAGTGATTAAGTGGTAATTGGGGATTATATAAGCGTTTATGCTTAGGCGTTGGGGGTGATTTTGAAGATGACACTTTTTGTATATCGCACCCATTGTTGAATATTTTCAACAAAATCAAACGATCTTGTTGATAATAACCAACATTTCATACAGTGTCTTTTCTTGAGAACTGAACTGATCCACTGAAACACCTATACAATTCGAAGTTTACATGTACGCACATTGCATCTTGCATTACTTCCTCTATTTGGCGATGACTAATATATGTATGGAGAATACAGTATGTTCCATACATACGGTTAGTTTTCAAGTGACCGCCGGCCCTGTTCAGGGCTGGTTTTTTTTGCTGACACATGGATTTTTTTGCTGGTTTTGGCATGAAGCACAAAGTTTGTTCACGAATTAACACTGTTCACGTTTTCGTGAACAATTACATTACGTGAACACGAAGGGCCGCGAGCGGACATATAGTGCGATACATCTCTATACCAAACTGGTATCAATGACAAGTTAAAAAGACGACGAAATGAGAACAAAAAAATCGGATTAGAAAAAGTTGCCTTTCAACCCTAAGGTTTTGGCTTGGGCTTTGGATCCTGGCCTTCCTTGATCACCTGGCTGCGGGGAGGCTCCGGTTTTGGAGGATTTGTATGGGTAGTATCTTTTGGCATACTCGAATTGTTAACAAAGATAGACTTTTTTGTTGGTTGCTCAAAACGCACTGTTTTGGGCGAATCAACAATCCTGACATCAACCGGCCCTTTTTTTGAAGGCTTGTTAGCGTAATTCATGGAGAACGGTGGAAGACTGAAACAGAGCGCAATGACCGAAGCAATCAGCCAGTATTCGCATTGATACCGAAACTTGTTTTTACTCTTGTTACTTTTTTGATTGGCTCCGGTATTTTTAATCATCTCACTCAAAATAAAGTGCTCAACTTCTGCTTCAGAAGTGTCTGGCAAATTTGGATTTGCCATATAATAATTTTTCAGCTCCTGGAAATATTGTTCGATCACTTCCGTATCTGGAATGAGCAGATATTCATATCCTCTTGGAAAATTCGCATAGGCCATAATCAGGTTGTATACAGATGCAATGAGCATGGCGATACCACCGACAATGGCAATCAGGAACCAGACTGTTTGCCACAAACTAAAGCCATAATCAAAATTCGTGAGTAAGTAAAAGTCCCCGGCGACCAAAGCAGAGATCAATCCGATAGGAACGGAAAGTGAATTGTTGATTTCATTGCGACCATCAAGCTCTTTAAAATAATACTCCTTATAAAAGTTGAATTTCTCCATACGGCTGGCGCAAATTAATAAGAAGAATCATACAAAATGGGGAAGTGGAAATTGTAAACCATCCGGCTTCGCCACATATGGGATCTCGAAACCCGCGGAGGGTGCGATTCAAAAAATTATTTTTTCCTTTTGAAATCAAACATCGTTACAACAAGTATGACGGACGTTCCAAAGAAAAATACCAACAATACATACCAGACCGCGGAAGGCCCGGTTGTGCCTTCGCCCTGATCTGGCCAATGAGGAAATAAAATATGCCGATTAAAAAGCAGGCAATGGCCAACAAGCCTCTCATGATTTTTTTCATTTTCATTTTTTTCTCTTTACGTGTTCAAATGTAGGGGTCAGCGTATATGCGCCGACGATAGCATACAACGATTCTTTTTCCATGTCTTGTATTGCAAATTTTTATTGGTAGATGTAAATTTCTTAGTTGCTACGAATTAGCACTTACCGTATTTGCGTGGTTTTTATGCGGAGAAGTTTGCGAGGACGATTTTGAATAGGATGATGAATACGCTAAAATCCGTCAAAAACGTCAGTTTCTTTTTCAAAATCGTTTTTGCCTTTGTCAGATGATTCTTCACCGTCATCTTGGATATCTCCATATCTTCCGCAATCTCCGACAATTTTTTGCCCGCGACAAAACGTTGTATAAAGGCCTGCCTGCATTGCGTCGGTAGTTTGTCAATTTCTTTGCGAATAATTTCCAGGAGTGAAATTTCTAATTCATTTTGTACAGTGGATGTTTCGCTTGACAGGTACGATAGCTCAAGTTCTCTTTTTTCTTTTGTTTTCTTTTCGCTGATTAGATTGAGACACGCATTGCGTACGGAGACCTGTAAATATTTTTTGGCAACATGCAGGTTTTTACAGGCAATTCCTTTTTGATAGAAACGGAAAAATACGTCGGCCGTCATGTCGGCTGCTTCTTCTTTGGTCACGTATCTTCTGGCAAATAGGTATACACTGTCATACAGCAATTCGTAAAGCTGGGTAAAATCTTTTTTATCATGGCTGTGATATGTGCGCGGGTAGTCAGCGTCAGGCTCATTCGTTGCGAATTCCCTGTCAGGAGCAAGATGCGAAATGTATGTGGCGGAAGCCTCTTTGGTGGGCATAGCATAGACTTACTCGGGTGAAGCGACTCTCCCGAAGAATTCGGCTATGCGTCCATGTGAGAGTGGGGTGCGCAAAAAAAGAAGGCGCAGGACATCACTTACCGTCTTGAGGCCCTAGGAGGCCCGACCACGAATAAGTGAGCCCACGCCTAAACGTGAGCTCTTCACTTATTATCTCGTGGTCTTAAAATTCCTAGGTTTCAAGACGAGATGCAAAGCGAATGCTTCAATTAATTATGAAGAATCGCAAATTACAATTCAACCCGTAAAACGACTTATGCAAATTCTATCTAAATCGTATTATAAATGATAACAACGATATCGCATTGCATACGTTATTCTCCGGATTATGTATAAAGTTAGTCAATTATATTACGAAAAGTAAAATTTATGTTACTTAAGGTAAGATTTTTAGTAGTAAGATTTTTGCAACGATCATTTTTGCCTTTATCGATATTTTATGGCGGTATCAGGCAAGGATTCAAAGTTTCTTTCAGTGAAGTTAATGTTTGAGACTGGGCACGTTAAAAAGATGTCTCAGCTCGAAAAACTATTTCCAAGCAAAATAGCAAAGGCGTTAGGGTTTAATCATAGCAGGTATATCGCTAAACTTTACAAACCGGAAGGGTTTTCTTTTAAGGATATTAAGAGACTGGCATTACTAATAGATGTAAATCCAAGGATCATTTCTAATATCATTTTAGATGAGATTGAAAGGCTAGACAGAACTAATATGAAACCGCAAAAGCGGCAAATGCCGAAAAGGTAAAGGCAGCAAAAAACCTGGCCTTAATTTCCGGTTCTTTAGGTTAAAATCACTGAGTTTGAGAGGAAATCTTCATTTCTAAAGTTTCAAAATGATCAATTACATCTATTGGCTAACGCGACAAAAATTGAAAAATTCATTATTGCAAAAGTCAAAGGGAAAAGATTGGAATCAGGGTTTTCTCAAATCGCACTGTCGCAAAAACTCAATATGAGCGATAGCTTTGTTGGCCATGTTGAACTCCGAAACGTCGAGCAAAATATAATATAAATCCCATCAATTCATTGGCGAAAATTTTTAAATGTTCTCCCAAAGATTTTTTCCCGGACAAAACATTGCAGTAATATAAGTGATCACCAAGGAAAAAGATTTAGAACTGCACCCGATTGCATTACATGTTAGTACCTATTGTTTTTTGTGTGGATGTTTTTTAGTTTCAATTAGAATCCCGTCGCTATAAATTCTCCACTCGCAACCACAATCTGATCATTTTTTTAAACCTTCTAAACCTTTTCGTATGAAAAAGCGCATTGGATTTTTATTTACTTTTTTCATGGGCTGTCTGGTACATGTACTCGCACAGTCGAAAGTAGATCCTCCGGCTCCAACGCCCGATTCGGTTCTGAATAGGAAAATCAGGTTGCAGACAGAAGTATTTGTGCTCGATACACGCGAACCAACGCAATTGTCATTAGTGAGAATGTACGATGACAATCGATTTGTCAAAAAGATGAATCTGCGCAGGCTGTCAGTAAACGGAAATAGGTTCAGTGCGTTCAAGATTACCAATATCAATCCCCTGCGCTATAAATATTATATCAATAACCAGCTCGTCACACAATTTTTTGATGCAGGTAACCTGAATCCCGGCAGCAATACATTCAGTAACGGCGCATACCTCCCGGTGCAGGATATCAGTACCATCAAGATCTTCAATTTATCTGGCGGAAGCACCGCGCAGGTAAAACAATTGCAGGATATCCGGGCAGCGATTGGCGCCGGGAGACTTTCTCTGAAAAAAGAAGAAGCCGCCATCCGGAAAACATACAGGGAACTTAGATATGCGCGTGATTCTGTCGTCTATGCCAAGGAATTAAAACTTTCTAAAAAAGAAATTGACGTCAAAAAAACGCGCCTCAACACCCTGAACGAAAAATATGGCGCATTGTCAGACGCCTATGAAGATGATAGGAATCAGCTCGAAGAAAAGATTTCAAATTTTGAAGCACTGATTCAGACGATGAATATTAATAACGGCAGCGAAGAAGTGATTGACGAGATCATCAGCACCTACAATGATTCCACGCGTGATTTCGGCACACTGACCAATGATATGCATCCGATCACCCGGATTCTGGTAGATCAGTGCTGGCAGTATAAAAATAATATCTGGAACAGCGAAATGGTCACGCAAAACCTCCAACCGATCAATGACTATGCGAATTCTGCCGAGCGATACGGCGCGATGAATCAACCCGGTTCTGCACCCCATTCGATTCAGTTGCCCCAGACATCACTGAGGACCGATTTTGACGAGCTGTTGGATAATCTGAAAAAAATAAAATATGAATCGTATTATATCAATGACATTAAAACAAATAATTATTTCATTGACACCCTGAAGTTCCAACTGGAAGCGCTTAGCATCAAAGAGTATATTGTCAACAGGAAATTTGAGTTATTGCAGACATTAACGTTGACCACTTGTGTGGAAGTGGGGAAGCTGTTGCAAAAAAAATATGCCGACTACTCACGGCATCTGAATGAAATGATCAATAAAAACAGCCTCGATGAAAATGACTTCAGAAATATTCAGATATGGCGGACTGAACTGAAAACGATGTTTGAATTTGTCCAGGACATCAGCATTCAATTTTCCGTACTGACAAAATTCATGGAAATTGACGACACGCAATACAAGGATATTTTAAACGGGATCAACGTCAACTACGTGAAGTTGCTGGAGTTTTTAAAAAGTTTTGATTTTCTTAACGCAGATAATTCAGTGGAGTATACACTGGCCACACATACGAATCTGCATAATGCAGACCTGATCCGGTATACAATTGACCGGGAGGATCAATTAACGAAGGGAAAAGAGACCTACATATATGATATCTGGCTGAAAGGTGGGTTGAAAATTGATTTTAGTGTCGGCATTTTTTTGACGGGTCTGGTGGATCACCAATATGAAAAAGCGGTGTACTATGGCAAGAATGATACGAGTGCAGCCAATCCGGACACGTTTGCTATCAAACAAAAAAATGTTGGCGATTTTAATTTTGCATTCGGCGGGATGGTGAATGTTGCCTACCGGATGGGCGCATCCTGGGCGACTCCGGGCATTGGTTTTGGTGTGGCTTATTCCAATCAAAATTTGCAATTCCTCGGCGCGCTCTCGCTCGCCCTTGGCAAAACAGAACGCATCATCCTGCATTATGGACTCGCACTCGGAGCGATTAAAACGCTGGATGATTCCAAATTCCAGTTCGAGTGGGACAAATCAAAAAACCAGTGGTATGTCCGCGGCAAACAGGACGACTTCAATATCGTGACGATGGACAAATTTGTCGCGAAACAGTTTTTTGGGATCTCATATAACCTAAGCAAGAAAAGTGCATTGAATGCGGTTTCCGGCGAAGGGTACACGAGATACAATGATCTATATAACGGTAAATAAATCTAACGGTGAGGCACATCCGAAATTATCTCTGTCCGCAGATTTTCGGCACATTTAAATTAAGTGCTAACTTGTAGGAGATTTTACTACATTTGATTACATTAGTAGTATATCCCGAAAGTTGCGCTATGAATTCCGATCAACCGCAGAAACAGCACTTTGATGAGAAGCTCGCCATCGAAAATCTCGCCCGCGGCAGCAATGATGCCTTCGATGCTGTTTATAATAATTACTACTCAGAAGTGAACCAGTTTGTGCTGCGTTACGTCAAGTCTCCGCAACTCGCCGAGGATCTTTCACAGGAAATATTTATCAAAGTATGGGAGAGCCGTGCGAATTTGGCTGAGGTCAGATCTTTCCGTTCGTGGCTTTTCGTCGTAGCCCGCAATCACACTTTGAACACGCTAAAATCGGCCGCGCATAAACAGGATGTGGTGGCCGAAATAACCAGGCACACAAATCCAAAGTCGTCCAGCCCGGTGGAAGACGAACTCCTTTCCCGCGAATATCTGCGTTATTTAAATGGTATTTTGGATACGCTTCCTCCAAAGGCACGAGAAGTGTTCAGGCTTTGCCGGGAACAGCATAAAAGTTATGATGAGGTGGCTGCCATCCTCGGAATTTCCCGCAATACGGTCAAGAGCCATATGGCACACTCGTTGAAAATCCTGCGAGATTCGGTCGAGAAGGACCTTGGCATATCGCTAAGCCTTTTCTTGTTGATTGTGCTTCATTCCAGCTGACGGGCATTATTTCATTACAGACTCACCCTGGCTTTCATTTTTTTTGTCTTATCCGGTTGAAATGGCTTTGTATGGATAAAAATAAGTTTTACCGGGATCTGGTCAGGCGATACGCTGATAATCGGGCTACGTCCGACGAGCTTGAGGCGTTCTTTCATCTTATCCGCGAAGGTGAACTGGAATCCGCACTCACAGAAGAGATGAATACAACCGCGGGTATAGATGAAGTTGAGACGCACGAATCAGTTCCGATAATTACGAAGAGACAACTACCATTCTGGTGGCGCGCTGCAGCGATCGTTACATTGATTATTGGCGCGACTATTGCCGGACTAACGGTATGGCATAACCGAAAACAGAATAACGCGCAGACAGAGACAGCACGTAACATCCGCGAGGATGTCGCACCCGGTTCGAATAAAGCAATACTGACCTTATCTAACGGAACAAAAGTTATACTGGATAGTGCTACCAATGGAAATCTTACGACACAGGGCAATTCCAACGTTGTAAAATTGGAAAGTGGGAAACTGGCGTATCAAGTCAACCGAAACGGTCAACGATTCTCTGCGATCGTTTACAACACGCTCACAACTCCCCGCGGAGGACAGTATCAATTAATGCTACCGGACGGAAGTAAAGTCTGGCTTGATGCCGCTTCATCCATTACGTATCCAACTTCATTCAAAGGCAAAGAACGAAAAGTGCAGATTTCCGGCCAGGCATATTTTGACATTGTACACGACGATAAGATGCCATTCATTGTGGCTGTAAATGGAACAACCATTCGTGATATTGGAACGGCTTTTAACGTCAATGCTTATGCGGACGAACCGGTTATGAAAACAACATTAATAAATGGTGAAATAGAAGTAAGGACTAACAATCAATCCAACAAATTAAAGCCTGGGGAACAACTGCAGGTCAACGCCAATGGACAAATGAAAATGTCGAATGATGTCGATCTCGAGCAGGTGATGGCGTGGAAGAATGGCCGGTTCCGTTTCAACAGCGTCGATATTCAAAGCATTATGCGACAGGCGTCCAGGTGGTATGATGTCGACGTTGAATACAAAGGGAAAATCAACGAAACATTCAGTGGCGGCATTTCAAGAAATGTCAATGCATCACAACTACTGCATATTCTCGAACTCACAGGAAAAGTCAATTTTGAAATCAACGGTAAAAAAATAATTGTGAAACCAAAATAAAAACTGAGTGGGGCCAAAATGAAAACCGTTCCGTGTACTAGACGGAACGGCGAATAGTCTGGGCCCCTGATAAATCAACCGGTAAAGACTGCTTTATTCATTAAACCCAAACCAAAACAAAAGTATGAAATTTCAGTTAGGGCTCTCACGCAAAACACTGCTTGTTTTGAAGCTTATCACGATCATACTATTAAGCTGTTGCCTCACGGCAAGCGCGCACAGTTACAGTCAAAAAATTACGCTCAAAGAAAAAGATGCGCCACTCAAAAAAGTATTGCATGAAATCGAATTGCAATCCGGTTTTCAGTTCTTTTTTTCGGACAACGACTTGAAAATTGCGAAAACGATTTCTATTGAAAAGGTAAATGCTGAATTAAATGAGGTCTTGAAAGAATGTTTCAAAGATCAGCCTTTATCATATGAAATTGTCGACAAAACGGTGGTCGTCAAATTGAAACAAGAGGGCGCGACAAAGAACGAACCGGACGCTATTCCACTGGCGGATTTTCACGGCCGCGTTACGGGTGAGAATGGAGAGCCACTCGAAGGTGTAACTATTCAGGTCAAAGGAACAAAAAACGTCGCGATCACAGATGCTGATGGAAATTTCACCTTCCATGATATAGATGCCAATGCAGTGATCTCGGTGAGCATTGTCGGTTATGAAACGAATGTCATTGCAATCAAGGGGAGGACAGCTCTCGGAATCCAATTAAAACCCAAACCACAATCTTTGCAGGATGTCGTGGTGAGCAAGGGATACTACAATGTGAAGCAGGAATACAACACGGGAAGTGTAGTAAAAGTCGAAGGCAAAGATATCCAAAAACAACCCGTCAGCGACCCGATCATGGCTTTGGAGGGAAGGGTGGCAGGACTGGATATCTCGCAAACGTCCGGTCTACCAGGCGCGTATGGTACCGTGAGGATAAGAGGACAGAATACGATGACAGTGGGAAAGCCAATTACTGCAACCGATCCGCTATATATTGTTGACGGCGTTCCTTTCAGTTCTCAAACGCTGACAAGTCCGTACATTGGAGGTGGCATTATCCAGGCGCCTGCTGGAACCGCCGGTCTTAGTAGATATGATGCAATTGGCTTGGGATTGAGTCCATTCAATAGTATCAATCCTGCGGATATCGAAAGTGTTGAGGTGCTAAAAGATGCCGACGCAACCGCAATATATGGTTCAAGGGGGGCAAACGGAGTAATTCTGATTACAACGAAGAAAGGAAGACAGGGCAAAATGAAAGCCGACCTGAGTGCGTATACCGGCGTCAGTAAAGTATCGCGCTACTATGAGCTGATGAATACCCAACAGTATCTCATGATGAGAATGGAAGGACTGACGAATGACGGGTATCAATATTTACTTACAAATCCTCAGTATAAAGACTATTTCCCTGACTTATTAATTTGGGATACGACGCGATACACTGACTGGCAAAAGGTATTGATAGGTAAGACAGCACCTTTTACCAATGGCAATCTGGATCTTTCCGGCGGTAACTCCAATACGCAGTACGTCATCGGTGCTGGCTATATGAGCCAGGGCACGACGATGCCAGGGGATTATATAGACAGACGTGTATCGCTTCATTTGAATATAAATAATGCTTCCGCTGACAGGCGCTTCGAATCAAGTTTATCTGCCAGTTACAGTAATGACAATAATCGCCTCCCATCCACTGATCCGATTATGAATATTACGCTTCCCCCCGACGCGCCTCCTATTTACGACCAGAATGGTAACCTGAATTGGGCACCTTATGCAGGTAATGCGACGTGGAGTAATCCCCTGGCTTATACGGTAACCAAAGCAGAAGCAATCACGGACTACTATCAGGGAAACTTAAATCTGCGGTACCATTTGCTGAAGGGCCTCACCATTAGTAGCAGTTTTGGTTACTCTCATAGTCAGATGAACCAGACAATTCAATCGCCTGCCACAGCAGCACCACCACCGAACAATACCAATCCAAATTCCAGGAGCAGCGGTTTCAGTACGTCGAATAATCGTTCCTGGATTATAGAACCACAGGCAAATTATGCTAGAGAGTTTGGGAAAAGCCATTTGGACGTTCTCGTTGGGACGACATTTCAGTCTACTTCCTATGATTCGAGGGCTTTCGGAGCTTACGGTTTTGCAAGTGACGCACTCATCTCAAATATCCAGGCCGCCACAAATGTAGCGGTGATTGGTTCAACGGAAGCCGCGTACAAGTACAATTCTGTCTACGGAAGGATAGGATACATCCTGAACGAGAAATACCTTATTAATCTTACGGGCAGAATAGATGGGAGTAGCCGGTTTGGCCCGGATAAACAGTTCGGCAATTTTGGATCCCTCGGAGCTGGCTGGATTTTTTCCAAAGAGAAGTGGATCGTTAACAATTTACGGATCCTGAGTTTTGGAAAGCTCAGGGCAAGCTATGGTGTCACAGGAAGCGACGCTGTAGGGGATTACCAGTTTTTGAGTACCTATTCCCTGACTGGTATTTCTTATCAGAATATAAACGGGCTAAAGCCGACGGGTTTGACCAACCCTGATTATCGTTGGGAGCAAACGAAAAAAATGGGCGCAGGTCTTGATCTTGGATTTTTGAAGGAAAGGATCAATATCGGCATTGATTGGTATCGAAACCGCACCGATAATCAACTTGTATTTTCCCCACTGCCTGCCCTTACCGGTTTTAATGGAGTGACATCCAACCTGCCGGCGTTGATTCAAAACGAAGGTTGGGAGTTCACCTTGTCGACACTAAACGTTAAATCCAAATCGTTTGCCTGGCGAATGACAGGTAATGTCTCAATCAACCGGAATAAGTTGGTTAGTTTTCCAGGGATTGAAAATACAGGATATCAATTTTATTACTACGTAGGATATCCGCTTGGAACAAGGGCGGTTTTTCATTTTACTGGAGTTGATCCGCAGACCGGGTACTACATGTACGCAGCCAAAAATGGAAATGGCCGCAACCCTAACGCGAATCCAATTACCGGTGACAAAATCCCCTCTAAACCGTTAACACCAGATTTTTATGGCGGACTTGAAAATTCGATAAGTTTCAAAGGATTTCAACTTGATTTCCTGATCCAGTTCGTAAAACAATTAGGCTTTAACTATATCTACAGTTTTGGCAACAATGCGCCCGGTTCAATCTCGCCGCAGAATTGGCCCGCGGAAATTTTAAACCGATGGCAGCATCCCGGTGAAATCACTAATATCCAAAGATTGGGGGTTGCTACGGGCAACACTTATTATGCTTCACTGATGCGAAGTGATGCAATGTTGACGGATGCGTCATACGTCCGTCTGAAAAATTTGGCACTCTCATACAGTTTCTCCGGCAATTGGATGAAGAAAGCGCATCTGAGTACTGTTCGCGTGTATGTGCAGGGCCAAAATTTGTTTACGCTGACAAAATACAGGGGAATCGATCCCGAGTCACAAGGGTTAACCATGCCGCCGATGCGCACGCTAACGGGAGGGCTGCAGATTGGTTTGTAAGAACAACAAACATAAAAAATTCAAAATATTATGAAGTATAAAAGAAATTATTATAGCCGACGACATCAGAGCAAATTAATCTTCCTAATTGTGCTTTCTGCCTTTGCCAGCACTGGTTGTAAAAAATTTGTTGAGGTGGGCGCACCGTCCACACAAATTGTCACAGCAAGCGTATTTAGCGACAATGGGGCAGCCCATGCAGCTCTTGTAAATATCTATAGCAGTATGATAAATGAGTCCTACAACATTTCCAGGAATACAGGGCTCTCTGGTGATGAACTTACTAATTTAAATCCGACCTATGCGCCGCTCTATTCGAATTCGTTGATCCCGATAACGGCGATCGGCGTTCAATCGTGGAATGGCTGGTATAATTACATTTACCAGGCCAATGCGGTTCTGGAAGGATTAAATAATATTAGTGGCGTTACGCCTGCAATTGCACGGCAGCTGTCGGGGGAAGCCAAATTCATTCGTGCGTTTTGGCATTTTTATCTCATCAACCAATACGGTGACGCCCCATTGGTTATGTCTATCAATTACCGGGCAAACCAGAGCCTTGCACGAACGCCGAAGGACGTCGTTTATCGGCAGATCATAGAGGATTTAATGGATGCCCAACAACTGCTTAATACTGATTTTGTCAACGAAACAGACACAACCGTTACCGAACAAAGGGCAAGGCCTTGTAAAGCCGCTGCTGCAGCCCTTTTAGCAAGAGTATACTTGTATACAAACAAATTCGACAGTGCTGCGCTTGAGGCTTCTAACGTAATCAGTGACAGCCGCTTCAGTCTTGCTCAAAACCTGAATAGTGTTTTTTTAGCTGACTCTTCGGAGGCGATCTGGCAATTGGCAATTCCTCAACCAAACGGAAACCAGACGGTGGATGGGAATGGTTATGTGTTATTAACAGCCCCAGGAACGGATAACATGCTGATATCTCCGCAGCTGCTAGCTAGCTTCGAGCCGGGTGATCTGCGAATGTCGGACTGGATTAATTCCTATACTGATGGAATCACGACCTGGTATTATCCATTCAAGTACCAGGTACATGATAATGAAAACAATCCAAACAATCGGTCAGAAGCCGTCATGATGCTTAGACTTGCCGAGCAATACCTGATCCGGGCCGACGCAAGAGCGCAACAAAACGATATTAATGACGCATTGAGTGACCTCAACGTGATTCGTCATCGGGCCGGCTTGGGTGACTATTCCGGCGCAATCGACCAGGCTTCTGTGATTGCTGCCATTTTACATGAAAGGCAAGTTGAGTTTTTTACAGAATGGGGACATCGTTGGTTTGACTTGCAACGGACAGGTGCGATCAATTCAGTCATGGGGTCACCGGGGAACGTTTGTCAACAGAAGGGCGGCACATGGAGTACCAGCGGATACCAGGCGCTCTTTCCTATTCCCCAAACCGAGATCAACCAGGACAAATACCTTACGCAAAATCCGGGGTATTAAAAACTGAAATATTTTTTTTTAAAACCGAAGTCATGATTATTCATAAAAAACTGAAGTCTTATTTCCTTGGGATGCTGTTTTTTTTATTTTTAATAAGTGGATGCAAAAAATCAACTGACCTGAAACTGGCTGGATCGCTCAATGTGATCAACGCCTCGCCCGGCATTACCAGTGCAAAAGTCAGGACGCCGTACGCGCAGGGATATTATAATGTGTTACTTGGCGTGAATTATGGAAACAATAGGGTCTTCAATGTTCCGACCGGCGAGGTTCCCGTGAGTTTGATGCTATCAAGTGATACGACAAAACCGTTTTACACGACGTCGTTTAATTGCTCTGCCGGCGAAATTTTTTCTTACTTTATTTCAGGTGCAGCCGGAGAAGATATCATTACAAATAAAGACGAAATTCCTCTGAGGTCGGATAGTACTTTCGGACTTCGCTTCATTAATCTGAGTTACAATAGTACGCCCGTTAATGTCACACTTGATGTAACGCCCAATACAAACGAATTCACCAGCATCGCTTACAAATCGCTAACCGATTTTAAGGGCTATCCTGCTAAAGCATCTGATCCTGCAACATACAATTTTCAGGTGTGGGACAATAACAGCAATTTGTTGGCGAGTTGGTCAATCACATCAGCGAGTTTTGTCCAGAGAAATTGTACCCTGGTTTTTAAAGGAGTCGTTGGAGGAAGTGGACTGACGGCCCCGGGGCTTTTTACAGTAAAAAATTTTTAAGAAGTCCATGAGAATTTCAGTTTTGTTGGTGGTGTCTGTAATTGCTACACAAATAAGTGTTGCCCAAAAACCGGTGATTGATACATCCGTGTTAGACCGATGGTCAGAGGTAACGGATGGTCAGATAAGTAATGATGGTAAATTCGCAGCCTACTCGATCAGAACTTCTGCACCCCACGGGAGTCCGGCTAAAATCAGCGAAGTCTTTGCATCTGCAGATGGAAGATGGAAAAAAACTTTTACGCGAACAGATGAAGATTTTAGCTCGAGACATTACCTGCTTTCCGACAATAAGCATGGTGTAGTGGAGACAAGCGGTGACAGTTTGTATTTAGTGCGACTGGGAACGGATCAAAAAAATTATTTGGGAAAGGCTCCATTTTATACTGTCTTTGATATTGGCGATAATGATGAGTGGCTAGCCCTTCAGGAATCTGGCGAAAGCAAAAAACTAATACTAAGAAGAACGTCGAACGGAGAATTAAAAAAGATTCCGGATGTTAGCGACTGTTTATTTCCTCAAAAAGCAGGAAACATTCTGTTGATTACCCGTGATAATCCGAAAGATGATTCAAAAGAGTCGATTGTTTTTTACAATCCGGTAAACGGAAATAAAATGTTGGTCTGGAAAGGACACAATTTGCAAAGTTTCGCCGCTGATGAAGCCGCCGGACAAGTTGCCTTTGTTACAAAGGAAAATTCGGGAAATGCGATTTGGCGGTGGAAGACCGGGATGACGGATGCCCAAAAATGTGTGACAGACAGTTCTGCAGGAATAAATTCAAACTTGGAAGTTGCCGCTGAGAAGCCGGTATTTAACAAGGATGGGCGCTACCTTTTTTTTCAGCTGAGCGAAAAATCTATTCGACAAAATCCCACCGTGTCAAAGACAGTCAATATCTGGAATTATCAGGATATTTTTTTGCATGATCTTCAGCCGACCCAAAGCAATCGAACATTCATTGCTGAAGTAGACTTACAAAGTGGCCGGATATTTCAGCTAGAAACTGCCGACGAAAGATTGAATCTAAACCTGGGGATAGAAAGCCTTAGTAGTTGTGAAGAGCACCTCATTTTCACGCAACGTGGATTAAATGAAGAGCATTGGTGGAACCCCAAGGGCTGGCCATCGGTGTACGTTTTATCCCAGAATGATCAGCGCCGGTCGTTAATAAAGGATAGAATCCCTTTTATCAACAACGATCCACGCCGTGATTTTTTAATTTCTCCCGGTGATAAATATGTGGTTTATTTTGATGCCATCGTGAATGATTATTTCAGTTATGACATATCATCCGGCAAAACTCAAAATATCAGTCGAGGTGTATCGTCACGGTGGCTCAGAAGAACGAACCAGGGACAGGTACCCGTGCAAATTTCTACAGAGGGTATTGCCGGGTGGGTCAATAATGAATCGTCCGTACTGGTTTATGATGCATTTGATATTTGGAAATTGGATTTATCCGGGAATGGAACACCTGTAAATGTCACTCGCGGGTACGGAAACCGGCATCATTTGCAACTTCGGTTATCGATTGACGTTAGAGATCAGAATAATTATGACAGTCGTGCAACGCTGCTTATTCGCGCTTTTGATACTGCTACCAAATTTAATGGGTATTACAAATTATCAATGATTGACGGTAAGGAACCCACCAGGCTGACATTAGGCCCTTATTTTTATACCGAAGCTCTTGAAAGTAAGCGCCCGAATTGCTGGCTAGTCAGACGTGAATGCGCGACGGAATGTCCAAACTATTTTATAACGGTTGACTGGAAATCTTTTAGGCCAATTAGTAATTACCAGCCACAGAAACAGTACAATTGGCTTACTGCCGAGCAATTCAATTGGATTCTGCAAGACGGGAGCTTCTCGCAGGGTATTTTATATAAACCTGAAAATTTTGATTCCGCCCAACGATATCCGGTACTCATCAATTACTACGAGGAGAGATCGGATGGACTGTATAAATTTTTTATGCCCGGGGCAATGTCAGGTGCTGATCTCGCTCGCAATATTCCCTGGTTTGTAAGCAGGGGCTACGTCGTGTTGGAGGCCGACATTCATCAGGGCTTTGATCACCCCGGAGACAAGGCAATGGATGCAATCGCATCGGCAACAAAAAAACTACGCAAAAATTCCTGGATAGACAGCACAAAAATTGGCGTGCTGGGTCACAGTTTTGGAGGGTGGGAAACAAATTACATTGTAAGTCACTCCAACATATTTACGGCTGCTGTTTCGGGAGCCGGCGTATCAGATTTGATCAGTGCGTATGGTGAAGCTAACGGCAATCGCTATTATGAAATTTTTCAGGGTCGCATAGGCAGTACCCTTTGGCAGCGACCAGATTTGTATGTTGAGAATTCGCCGATTCTCACCGTAGACAAAATAACGACTCCTTTATTGTTGTTATACAACAAAGAGGATTACCTGGTTCCTTTTTGGCAGGGATTGGAATTTTTTACAGCGCTCAGACGATTGGGCAAGAGAACCTGGATGTTACAATACGACGGTGAGGGTCATGGTCTCGCGGATTATAATAACAAAGTCGACTTTACGATCCGTATAACCCAGTTTTTTGATCACTATCTAAAAGGAGCGCCGGCGCCCAAATGGATGACGCAGGGTATTCCCGCAAAACGCAAAGGAATCGAGACGGGATATGAACCCGATACACCGGATCATGAACCGCAGGAGCAGCCTGTACTTTATTGCGGAAGGATTCAATTGGTTCGGGATGCGGAAAGGAACAGGCAATTTGCGTCGGCATTTAGCTCGGTTGGTGGGTTCAATGCTTTGTTTTGAAAAACCAGAAGGCTTATTATTAATCTAATAACGGTCATTCATAGGTGAAATCAGGAATTTTCGTAATCCGCAATCTTTTCCCTGATCTTATTCACCGCACTCTGCAAATGCGCCTTGACCGTAAATGGCGAAATCTGTAACGCGTCGGCGATCTGCTGGCGCGGCCAGCCGAGGTCGCGCGAGAGCAGGTATACTTTTTTTTGTTGCGTGTGCAGATGGTGGATGGCGGTCGCGATCGTGCGCGACAGCTCGGCGCTGTCATCGGGGCCATGATCTAACGGCGTGGTATATGCGCAAAAATCTTTGTACGATTGTTCCAGGCTTTTGCGCGTATGCAGATTATAAATATGGTTGCGCGTCATGCGCTGAAGATAAGCATGGAAATGTTTGATAACCGGCAGTTTTTCCCGTGCGTTCCACAGCCGGATAAAAATATCCTGCGTAATGTCTTCACTTAGCGATTCGTCGCCGGTTAATAGTAATGCATACTCATACACGCGTCCGCTGAATTTGGCATAGATCCATTGGAACGTGTTGGGGTCACCCTTGGCAAGTAGTGCCAGCTTCTCTTTACCGACTTCAATAGACTCCGGCGGAATGACGATCCTGAATTTATCCGGCAGACTCATGGTGATATCATCCTTTCTGTCTAAAACAACGGTCCTGATGTTTTGTACTCATGCCAGAGAAATGAAAAAGAATACATAGAAATCTTTATTTTTATCGTGTCTCTGTAGTGAAAACAAGTAGCCACGATACCAGTCCCCTGGAACGCGACGCGTTCGAAACCGTCTACCGTACGCATTATATTTCCATCTATCATTTTGCCAAAAAGTTTGTGCGCGATGCGCAGGTGGCGGAGGATATTACCACCGAAGCGTTTTTGAAATTGTGGGAACGGTTTTCGAAATTTTCGAACCCGCAAACCATGAAGTCGTTTCTTTTTACCGTCGCGCACAACGCCTGTATCAATCATGCGCGGGGAGAGCAGCGGCTGGCTGCCAGGGAAGCAGAATTCTCGCATCTGTATGTTGCGGACGCCGGTGACCGCCTGGCCGAAGAAGAAATCAGGGGACGCGTCTATCAGCATATTTACGCTGAGATCGAAAAACTGCCGGCCCAGGAAAAGCGGGTATTTAAAATGGCGTACGTAGAGGGACTCACCAATGAAGAAATTGCATCGAAACTCGGTATCAACAACCAGTCGGTCCGCAATCACAAAGCCCGTGCGTTAAAAACAGTGCGGCTTTCTCTGCTGGGTAAAAATATTTTTGCGTTCCTCGTGGTTGTATTCTGGTTAAAGCACCTGAAATCATAGACGCGACCCGGTTGTTTCAAAAAATTTTTGAGTACAATTATTTATTCCTGGTGTTACATGAGATTGTATGGCTGACGTAAACAGGATCATAACCCTCATCATTAAAAACCTCGACGGGGAACTCTCCACATCGGAGCAGGATGAATTGCAGCAATGGATTGCCGAATCGGAAGAGAACCGCGCTATCGCCGAAGAATTCGCGAGTGACTCAACATTTTTTGCCGGCATTCGCGAAATGTACGGCGTGGAGGCGAGGGTATGGGACAGGATACAGGACAGCATCGAAAATAATAACGTAGAACATAACAGAACAGGATATCATGAAAGCATAGAAAATAATAACGCTAAAAGAATCTCATGGATAAAATGGATCGCGGCAGCATCTGTCGTTGTTGCAATCGGGATCGGATCATTGCTGTACATACATTTCAAAAAGCAAACTGAAAACTTCCATCAGGTCGTCGTATCACACGATATCCTGGCGCCAGCGATGAACCGCGCAACCATCACTCTGCAAAACGGTCAAAAAGTTTTTTTAGACAGTGTTTCCAATGGCGACATGGCAACGCAGGCAAATGTACACATCGCCAAGCTGGATGACGGACAAATTGCGTACAATACAACACCGAAAATTTCAAACGGACAATCATCCGTATTTTATAATATCCTTACCAATCCGCGTGGTTCCAAAACCATTGTCATCAAACTCAGCGACGGCTCACGGGTATGGTTAAACGCAGCAAGCTCGCTCCGGTATCCCGTTGCATTTGACGGAAAGGAAAGAGTGGTGGAGATCACCGGCGAAGGATATTTTGAAGTCGTGCATAATGACAAAGTTCCGTTTGTCGTCATGAGCGGTTACGCGTCGATACGCGACATCGGGACCGCATTTAACGTCAATGCCTATGCGGAAGAAGGAGAGATGAAAACAACGCTCATCAGCGGCGCCGTAGAAATCAGACAGGACAAACAAACCAAAAAATTAAGGCGGGGAGAACAGGCGCAGATAAAAACAAACGGACAGATCGTGGTGGCGACTGCGGTGGACACCGCGCAGGTGATGGCCTGGAAAAACGGGTTATTTTATTTCAACCGGACCGATATCCGGACCGCGATGCGACAGATCGCACGCTGGTACGATGTCGATGTCGTATACGAGAAAAATGTGTCCGGATTCTTTAGCGGGAAACTGGGTCGAAAAGAAAATGCGTCTGAACTGCTGCGGATCCTGGAGATGACCGGCGAGGTGCATTTTCAAATAGAAGGTAAAAAAATTATCGTGATGCCATAACAACCAAAACAAGGGTAGCATCAAACAAAGCCACCCCGTGGTCTAGACGGGGCGGCAGGAGTTCGGGCTAACCCTTTAAACAATTTTCTGAGGACTGCTTATTCATTAACCCAAACAAACCAAAGGTATGTATTTACCCCCACGGGTTCCAAAACTGCTGCGGATTATGAAGATCACCGCGATCTTATTGCTTACAGCCTGCCTTCATGCAGGCGCCACCGCGTACTCACAGAAAGTGACACTCTCCCGGCACGATGAGCCGCTCGAAGAGGTGTTCAAAGAAATTACCCAACAGACCGGTTACGACTTTCTCTACGGGAGCAAAATGCTCGCGATCGCCAAGCGGGTGACCATCGACGTTAGAAACGCAACCATTGAGGAGACACTCGCAAAATGTTTCGCGGGTCAGCCGTTTTCGTATGAGATCGTTGACAAAACAGTTGTCATCAAATTAAAAGATGACGTGTTGAAAAAAAACGAGCCCGACGTCACTCCACCGGGGGATTTTCACGGTCGTGTCACCGGAGAAAATGGGGAACCGCTTGTAGGCGTGACGGTGGAAGTCAAAGGAACAAAAAATGCCGCTGTGACCGACGCAGATGGAAATTTCACCCTTCACGACATTGATGCAAACGCCACACTGACGCTGAGTTATGTAGGATACGAAACGCAGGTTTTCACTCTGAAAGGGAAAACTGCGCTGAGCATAAAAATGTCGGTGTCTGCAAAATCGATGAAGGATGTCACGGTGAACAAAGGCTACTATACCGAAAAACAACAGGTTTCAGTTGGCAACGTGTCAACGGTCAATGGAGAAGATCTTCGCAAACAACCCGTACAGGATCCAATACTTGCCCTCGAGGGACGGGTTCCAGGGCTTTCGATTGCCCAGACGTCGGGAGTTCCCGGATCATATAGTTTGATCCAACTCAGGGGACAGAACTTTTTTTATCACGGAGTGTCGTCAAACGACCCACTTTACGTTATCGACGGAGTGCCATTCAGTTCTGAATCCTTGTCAAGTCCATTTTATGCGACGGGTATCTTGGGCAGACCTCAGGACATTGCGCAGGGCTTCGCAGGTTCGCAGGGTCGTTCTGGTCTGAGCCCTTTTAGTACGATCAACATTTCAGACATTGAGAGCATTGATGTCCTCAAAGACGCAGACGCAACGGCTATGTACGGCGCAAGAGGCGCCAATGGTGTGATCCTGATTACCACCAGGAAAGGTAAATCTGGCGCGATGAAAGTTGATTTGAACTATTCCGTGGGAACCAGCCGCATTGCAAGGAAGTTTGATCTTCTCAATACGCAGCAATACCTGGAGATGAGAAGGGAAGCCACCCGTAATGATGGATTACCTGTAGACCCCATGGACTATTATTCAATTGACATCAGTGGCAATTGGTGGGATACAACCAGGTATACTGACTGGCAAAAAGAAATGGTTGACAAGCCTGCGTCTTTTATGAATGCCCAAGCGAGCGTTTCCGGCGGGAGTGGGAATACGCAGTACCTGGTTGGCGGCGGATGGAGTAAGCAGGGCACAACCTTTCCCGGAGATTATTCCAACCAGCTATATTCACTTTTTACAAATATTAATTCTGCATCCAACAACCAGCGCTTTCGTATCAGTTTGTCGGCAAGCTATGGCTATAATAACAATAATATTCCAGGAAGCAGTGACTTAGCAGGCTTCCTGACGCTTGCACCGGACGCGCCGGCGCTGCATGACGCCAAAGGAAATCTTAACTGGGCTCCGGCAAACGGCTTCCCTGTAACGTGGCAAAATCCCCTTCAGTTTACCTACGTGCATGCTCGTTCTGTTACAGATAACCTGGTCAGTAACCTGGTACTAACCTACAGTGTCCTGAAAGGCCTGGATATCTCAACCAGCCTTGGTTACAATAAAGCGAAAATGAACACACAAACAACGACTCCGTCTACATTTTATACTCCGCCTGACAACGTACCAATGAATGATCGGTTATGGCTGACTGAAGGTGAAACAAATTCATGGATTGTAGAACCGAAAGTAAGCTACCATACTTCAATTAGCAAAGGAAAATTAGATGCTTTGGTGGGCGGTACCTTTCAGGAAACCTCGGGCGAGCAGTTCGCCAATGGCTATTACAATTTTTCAAGCGACGCCCTAATAACGAATCCCTCAGCCGCAATTATTAAATCATTTGCAGGCTATTCGTTGGGTTCTTATAGATTTAATTCGATTTATGCCAGGCTTGGATATAACTGGGACGAAAAATATTTGCTGAACCTGGTCGCCAGGAGAGATGGCAGCAGCCGGTTTGGCCCAAGTGAACAGTTTGGCAATTTTGGATCAGCGGGTGTCGGTTGGGTCTTCTCGAAGGAGGGATTCGTGAGTCGAACTTTGCCCTGGCTGAGTTTCGGAAAGCTGAGAGCAAGCTACGGCACGGTAGGAAGTGATGCGATAGGAGACTATCAGTTTATGCGAACATACGGTTTCAATGCCAGCCCAAGCTATCAAAATCTTCCCACGCTGACACCTAACGGTCATGCCAATCCGTACTTTCAATGGCAATCTGTTAAAAAACTTGAGCTCGGACTGGAACTGGGGTTAATTCAGGATAGAATCAATACAAGCGCCAGCTATTACCGCAACCGAACCGGCAACCAACTCGTAGGTTATCCGCTCCCTGAGTTAACAGGTTTTGGCACTGTAACTGAAAACTTGCAAGCCCTTATTGAAAATACCGGTTGGGAATTTGTATTGAATACAACCAATGTCAAAACCAGGAATTTTAGATGGGAAACCACATTCAATATTTCCTTTCCCAATAGCAAATTAGTTTCATTTCCTGGGATAGAAAATACCAGTTATAGGATACAATATAAGGTGGGTAATTCGCTTTCTTCCCAACTGCTTTACCATTATTTGGGAGTTGACCCTCAAACGGGCGTTTACACGTTTGCCGCCAAAGATGGATCAGGTGTCCCCAACGGGTCTAATGATCAATATTGGTCAAAGCCGATTGCCCAAAAATATTTTGGAGGGTTTTTGAACAGTTTTAAATACAAGGGTTTTTCTCTCGACATTTTCTTCCAATTTGTAAAACAGAATACGTTGACTTCTCCGACTATTCTCGGACCAAATGGACAAGCAGGTGCATTCAATGGGAATCAACCGACAATTGCACTCAAAAGGTGGCAAAAACCGGGGGACAAAGCCAATATTGAGCGGTTCACGACAGGAAACGATTCAAGAGTCAATCAGGCCGCGTACAATTTTATAAACAGTGATGGTGCTATTGTGGATGCTTCTTTCATTCGTCTGAAGAATGTATCCCTTTCATACACACTTCCTGAAAGCTGGCAGAAAAAAACTCACCTGCAAGGGGCGCGCCTGTACATCCAATGTCAAAATCTGTTAACATTTACGCACTATCCGGGATGGGATCCTGAGAATGGAAATAGAATTGGACTTAGCGTTCCCCCATACAGAACCCTTACCGGCGGCATTCAAATCACTCTTTAAAAAAACAGCGAATGAATAATAGGAAACAAAATGAATCCAAGCGCTACGCAGGCCGCCTCAAAATTGCAATGATTTCTCTTTTGATCCTTGCGGTAATGGCATTCAACTCCTGTAAAAAATTTGTAACCATCGATCCCCCGGCTACGATTCTCACCGAAGGCGCGGTATTTGAAGATGTAGGTACAGCAACGGGGGCACAGCTTGCGATATATAAGGGTATGTTTGACAACGCCGAATCGATGTATGCCGGTCTACGGTTTGGTTTTTTGTCCGATGAGCTCCAGAACTACTCAAATGATGCGGCGCTGCGGTCACTGTACGTAAATGCTGTAACGCCTTCGAATGCCCTTGGATGGGGTCATCCTTACAATTATATCTACCAGGCAAACGCGGTCATAGAAGGGCTTGGCAGCAGCAAATCGGTCGACGCACCTGTTAAAAATCAACTTACAGGCGAAGCACTGTTCGTGCGAGCCTTTTGGCATTTTTACCTGACGGGATGGTATGGAGATATTCCGTTGGTGACGTCCACGGATTATAAAATCAATAGTAATGCCGCCCGGGCTCCCCAGATGAATGTATACCGGCAGATCATTAGCGATCTTCAAGATGCAAAACGTTTACTGAATAGCAATTATGTAGATCAATCCGATACAGCAGCCATCACTACAGAAAGAGTTAGACCTAATATTGCAGCCGCAGAAGCGTTGCTGGCGAGAACATATATGTTTGCAGGTGAGTATGACAGCGCTGAAGCAGAAGCTACGCAAGTCATAAATAATCCATTGTACGTTTTGGAGCCAGACCTGAATAACGTGTTCCTGGTCGGGAGCCAGGAAGCGATCTGGCAGCTGGAAACTCCGCAGCCCAATAATACCAATACCCGGGACGGCGATTTGTTTATTCTTATAGCCGCACCAAGTACGACAACCGATCATCCGGCAACGATCAGTACACAATTAATGTCCAGTTTTGAGCCCGGCGACAACCGTCAAACAAACTGGCTCGGTACATACACGAATAATGCGGTCACACCGGCCTTGAACTACTATTTCCCATACAAATACAAGGTGTATAAATCCCCAAATATTTCTGAATACACGATGGTGCTGAGGTTAGCCGAGCAGTATTTGATCCGCGCAGAAGCGCGAGTGCAGCAGGGAAATTGGAGCGGTGCACTGTCTGATCTGAACGTAATCCGGCATAGGGCGGGGCTGGGCGATTACGCGGGAGCCACTGACAAGGTTTCCTTGCTTGCCGCGATCCTCCATGAAAGACAGGTGGAATTATTTGCCGAATGGGGACATCGGTGGCTCGATTTAGTCAGGACTAAAAATGCAAATGCTGTGATGTCGATTGTTTGTCCACAGAAGGGAGGAACCTGGGACACAGACGGACACCAACAACTCCTTCCCATTCCGCAGTCTGAGATTCTAAAGGATGTAAACCTTACGCAGAACCCAGGATATTTCTAATTCAAAAACTTCAACTCTTATTTATGAGTCGTAAAATATTTTCACTAATTATGTTTAGTATTATCGCTATCCTGTTTGGATGTACGAAAACGTATACTGGCCCGGTGTCCTCCGGCGTAACATCTCTCAATATTGTGAATGCTATTCCTGGAAGTTCGTCAGTCATTGCAAATGTCAATGGCCAACTGCCGTATTACAAAAGTCAGATTAGTATCGGTTCCGGTGGTTACCTTCCATATCAATTCAGTGGCGGGAACACGATCATCAGTTTTGTGCAAACTACGGACACAACAACACCCCTTGTTTCGATGCCTGCAACGACGCTTGACAATGGTACAATACACTCATTATTCTTGACAGGTACCATTTCATCCCCAGAGACGATGCTGGTGACCGATAACCTCATCCATTATGGTGGTAAGGATATGACTTCCGATAGCACAACGGGCATTCGGTTTGTCAATCTTTCACCTGGGGGGAGCCCGATCAGCATCAACATCCAGGGGCAGTCCAACGGCTCAGAAATCGGCGGTCTTGCTTATAAACAAATCACCGATTTCAAGGCATACGATGCGATGAGTACGGTAAGCAAATACACATTTGAATTTAGAGACGCGTCGTCTGGAAGTCTTTTGGCTACCTACGAATTAGATGGAGTCAACAATGGAAGCAATGGCAATACTTCAAAGAATAATGTACGGTTCAGAAACCTGACGATCATATTTCAGGGGCTCCCCGGATCTGAATCTGCTTTCGTGATGAATGATTTTTAATTCTAATTTTTTCAACATTAGGACAACTACCGGTGATCCGCAACCGCCGGTAATTGTTTTAGTAAATGTTCTTTGTAAATGATTAAAAATACGTTATTGCTATTTGTGACCGCCATGTCTTGCAATATGCTGGTGGCTCAAAAACCAGTTATAGACACAAACGCTATTGACCATTGGGAAAGACTTGGAGCGGAGCAATTGAGTCCGTCAGGAAATTATCTGGCGTACACCATCCACGAATCTTCAGGTGAGGATCACCGTTATATCGCTAGCACCGATGGAAAATGGACGAGAACAGTCGAAGGTGACTACCAGTTTTCCCAAGACGACCGATTCATTATTCAATCAATCCGTGATAGTTTATTTATTGGACCTGTTCGCGCTGAAAACAAAAAATTCATTGAAACTGTTTCGTATTATCAACTGCTGGACGTCGGTAAGAACGGATGGTTGTTGTACCAATCCAAAAATTCGCCGGGGAAAAAAATGCAGATTTACAACCGTTCAACGGGGAGAAAAATAATTGAAAATCAGGTTGAGCGTCACTGGTACAATCAAAAGACCGGGAGCCTGGTTTTACAGAAAACTAGTCCTGACACCGCGGACAAGGTGAACTGCCTGTATTGGCTGGATCTTCGGTCTGGCCTTAGGAAAAAAATCTGGGAAGGAAGCGCTGTCGACAATTTGGTTTTCGATGAGCAGGGTAAACAAATTGCTTTTAACGAAGTGGAAAACTCGGGCAGTGAAAATAAATATTCCATCTGGATATACCATCTGGAAATGGAAAAGGCAAAAAAAATTGCCGATAATCATGGGCAGGATATTTCGGAACAATATATCATCGATGAAGGCGGATTATCTTTTAACAACGATGGCAATTTTTTACTATTCAGGTTGAAAAAAAGGAGCGTAGAAAAAAAGGATCATACGGCAGCAGAAATAAATATGAATATATGGGATTACCGGGATGAGCGATTGCCACTGCAACCTGAAGTCCTTGCAGCTAATCCTGAGAGATCCGCGTTCGCATCTGTGATTAATATTTCAACGGGACGGATTGTCAAATTGGAAGATGAGCACGATAGAATCTGGTTACACGAGAATGAGTTTGCTCAGCGGTCGACTCATGTATTAACATACGGCACCCCGTCTGGCGGCTCAATGAAAAGGGAGCATGTCAGAACTTTTATCTGGTCGCTTGAGACTGGCACAAAAAAATTCTTACAGGCAATGGAGCTTTATCATCAGGAACCATTTCAATTATCACCCGGCGAAAAATTTGTCTTGTTTTTTGATCCCAATGTAAAACAATATTACAGTTATGATGTCGCCAGTCAAAAGAAACAAACGATTTCAATAAGCCAGTGTTCCCAGTTTAATCTCGCCGGTTGGGTAGACGATGAGCATCCGTTGATATACGATGATCATTCAGATATATGGAAAATAGACCTTTTGGGAATTGCAGCGCCGGAAAATATAACAAAAGGATCTGCCAAAGCAGGTCATATAAATTTTAAGGTTGTAAGAAGCAATGGCGCCCCTGATAGATATGGATGGCTAACAAAAGTGGCAGGCACGATTCTTTTACTGTCGGGAATCGATAAAGAAACGAAACAGGAAAATTTTTATGCGCTGGATCTGACCGGAAAAAAAGCACCGCAGCTTCTGACAACCGGTGATTATCACGTAACGAATTGCAGAAAATCAAAAAATGGGGATACCTGGCTGCTTCGAAGAGAGACAGCATCAGATGCTCCAAACTACTTTGCGACAAAGGATTTCAAATTATTTTATCAAATCACAAACTTCCGACCACAGCAAAAATATAACTGGCTTTCGGGCGAACTCATCAGATGGAAATTAAATGATTCCACAGAATCGTCGGGTATATTGTATAAGCCGGAGAATTTTGATCCGACGAAAAAATACCCGGTGATATTTCATTATTACGAGTCAAAATCTGACGGCCTTCATACATTTCCTGAACCGGGTTTGTCTGATGGTCACATAAACATACCCTGGTTCGTAAGCAGGGGATATCTGGTTTGTACACCCGATATTCAATTTTCAATGGGCTACCCAGGTACCAGCGCGCTGCATGCGGTAGAGACAGCGGCTCAATTCCTAAAAAAACTTCCCTATGTGGACGGTGGCAGGATGGGTTTACAGGGGCCTAGTTTTGGCGGATACGAAACAAATTTTATTGTCACCCACAGTAAATTGTTTACCGCGGCGATCGAGAGTGCAGGAGCCAGTGACCTAATCAGCAAATACAGTTCCATCACGTCAAACACGTGCGGCAAAATAACTCCGGGCGGCTGTCCACTGGCAGCGGGCGATGATGTGGACTTCTATGAAAATGGTCAGGGACGAATGGGATCAACGATTTGGGACCAGAAAGAACGGTATATCAACGAATCGCCGATTTTTGATGCAGACCAGGTTGTGACGCCCCTCATGATGATCAACAATAAAAACGATGCAGCGGTAGCCTGGACGCAGGGCGTTGAATTGTTCACGGCATTGTGGCGGCTTCAAAAGCCAGCGTGGTTGTTGCAGTACGATAACAGCGGACATGGCCAGGATGGGCCGGACGCCTTAGATTATACGCTGCGAATCACGCAATTCTTTGATCATTATTTAATGGGAAAGCCCGCCCCGAAATGGATGACGCACTGTAATGATCTTTTTCGAACGACTCGGGCGGGATATGAGTTGGATCCTTCGGCTCGTTGCAACAAAGACTGCAAGATTTGTAAAAAATGGAACGAAGCATACGCTGCAGATAGAATTAAAAAGGTCGGTGGAGACCATATAATTATGACTAGTAATTGAGACGTGGAAAATAAACATCAAGATTGTTACCGTAAACTTTATTTCGCCAGACTCGAGAGTTTTCCCAATAAAACAAACTCATGAAAATACTTTTGCTTCTGTTGCTTGGTCGCATCATGATTGCTCAAGCTGAAGCCCAGCCTGCTTCCGACAGTCTGAATTATCCCAGGATCGGGCGGCCATGCCCTGATTTTTTGATCTCGAATATTAAATACTTTTCGAAAAAGCAAGCCGCATTGAGTGATTTCAAGGGCAAATGGCTGTTGCTCTCGTTTTGGAACAAGTTCTGTCCCGGCTGCATTGCTTCTTTTTCTATGGAAAAAAAATGGCAGGAAAAATACAAGGATAGGATGCAATTCATATCTGTCGGCATTCAGGATAAGGAGCAGGAAATTGAACCGATGTATGAAAGGTATAACAGGAGAGAGATTCTGGGTTTTGCCATATCTTTTGATTCCCTGCTGGCAAAAAGATGGCAGATTTTTGCCGGCCCTTACTTTATGTTAATTGATCCGGATGGGTATGTACGTGCGCGATGTTATTTGAACACAAAAATACTTGACGAATTTTTGGCGGGCGGATCCCCCAAACTTCCTCCATTCAACAGGAATGACTTTTATGAATTCGAAAAGGACCCGCGCGTACGTTATGATGATAAAAAACCCTACTTGGTGAATCAAAACGGTGGTAAAGAGGATGCATTTTCCTACCGCTCCCTCATTTCAGAATTTGATTGCCGAACCCAGATCGGTTTTGTGGGGCCGACGCAAGACGTTGACCTCTTACAAAGTGGCCAATTCGCAATGATCGGCTGGCCATTAGCGCTAGTCTACAATTATGCTTTTTTTGGATCTATCCGACCGTCTTCGGAGGAATATGTAGCTGATCCGATCATAGAGGTAAAGACAAAAGACAGCAACCTGTTTCAATATACAAATTTTGGAAGTGAGTTGTGTGAGAATGGATTTTCCTACACGCTGAATTTGCCTCCGACAAAAATGACAAAAGAAAAGCTCATGCAAATTATGAAACAGGATTTGGAAAGGCGATTTGGATTTAAAGCGGGTATGGAAGAAAGAAAATTTTCAGGATGGGTATTAAAAGTATCAGGCGCCACCAAAAATAAACTCAAAACCAAAGGAGGCAGGCAACGTGTCCACAGGACATCAGAAACAGAAGATTATTTTGCAACAAATGTTCCCTGGAGAGATTTTGTCAGGGACTTCAGACATGATTCCGACTTTCGCGACTTCGTTGATTCTACAGGGATTACTGGAAACATAGATATCAATCTGCACTGCTCATTCTTGAGGAAAAATGAGGCAATTGATGCACTCAAACTTAGCGGACTTGAAATGATACCCGTTTTCATAACCAAAAAAGCGTTGGTCATAAAAGATAATGAATGATTTTCTAGGACGCTTCATAATTCAAAATCTCCTTTCGGATTTTATCCATCGCACATTGCAAATACGCCTTCCCCGTGAACGGCGAAATCTGCAACGCATCCGCGATCTGCTGGCGTCACCAGCCGAGGTCGCTTTCAAGTGACAGACGATTCCGCGAACATGATCGCTTCAACCGCGGAGCCGGCCATTCATCACAGTGTCACGGTCGTATTTACAGGTATGATGGGCGGAAGTAGCCCAGCAGCGCCGGGATTGTTCGTCGTAAATAATTATTAAGATCGCAACATAGTACTTTTTAATTTGGCAACTGTCTTTAATGGAACAAACGAGCCCGGAGTGTTTTTACATCATTCAACCCCGCATGTCAAATCGCAGGCGATCAAAATATTGTTGTCTGTCATATTTGTTTTTGTCCGCGGCAATTCCTTTTCGCAAGCAAAGATTACAAACCTCCGGTGCGAACATTTGCTCTCACCGGTGGGTGTCGATGCGGCGAATCCGAGATTTTCCTGGCAACTAAATGATTCTGCCAACACTTCATCACAAAAATCTTTTAAGCTGATTGTTGGAAAAGATTCTTTGGGTGTTTGCAGAGGTCGTGACGGTTGGCGTTCAGGGGTGACCGTGAGCTCCAGTCAGTTAACGAATTACGGGGGGCCGGAGCTCGCGACATTCACAAAATATTATTGGCAGGTAACGGTGACGAATAACCGAGGAAAGACGATACGGTCCCCGGTCGCATCATTCGAAACCGGGATGATGGACGCGGCAAACTGGAAAGGATCATGGGTGACAGATGCAAAAGATATCACGCTGAAACCGGCCGGCTATTTCAGAAAGACATTTTCTCTCAATAAAAAAATAGCGGGCGCGAGAATGTATGTCGCGGTTGCCGGGCTCTATGAACTTTTTATCAACGGGAAAAAAATCGGAGACCGGGTACTCGATCCGGCGTATACCAGATTTGACGGGAGAATTTTATACACGACATACGATGTCACCAGCGCATTGCAGGCAGGAAAAAATGCGATCAGCGTGTCGCTTGGAAACGGATGGTATAATTTCCAGTCAGATGCGGTCTGGTATTTTGACAAGGCACCGTGGCGAGGCAGACCCTGCATTTGCATGGATCTGCGCATAACCTACACCGATAGTACCACCGAAACGATCCACACCGATAAATCCTGGAGGACTCATACGGGCCCGATTATTTTTAACAGCATCTACACCGGGGAGCACCAGGATGCGCGATTGAAAATTCCGGATTGGAATCAGATCAATTTTGTCGATACCAGTTGGAAAAAAATTATTTTTTGTTCGGCACCGTCAAAAAATATCGTGTCACAGCAGATGGAACCCATCCGAGACTGCGAAGAAATAACGGTGCAGGATATGCGAAGATTCGATGACACGAATTATGTATTCAATTTTGGAAGAAACTTTTCGGGGATTTCAAAAATCACGCTGCATGGTGATTCCGGTACCATCATCAAACTCAAACATGGTGAGCGGTTGTATGCAAGCGGTCATGTCGATATTTCGAATGTCAACTATCACCACCGGCCCAAAGATGACTCGGACCCGTTTGCAACGGACATTTATATATTGAAGGGTGACCGCGAAGAGACATTTCAGCCTCATTTTAACTACAAAGGTTTTCAGTATGTCGAAGTCTCCAGTAGTAAACCTATCTCACTACGCAAACAGTCATTGACGGCATATTTCATCCACTCCGGTGTGCAAAAAGTTGGGGACGTAACGTGTTCCAATGAAATGATCAACAAGATCTGGAAGGCCACTAATAATTCTTACCTGTCTAACCTGGTGGGATACCCGACGGATTGCCCGCAACGCGAAAAAAATGGCTGGACGGGCGACGCGCAGATCGCGGTCGAAACAGGTCTGTATAATTTCGATGCGATCACCGTCTATGAAAAATGGATGGCCGATCACCGGGACGAACAACAACCCAACGGTATTTTGCCATCGATCGTTCCGTCCTCTGGCTGGGGATACGAATGGGGCAACGGACCCGACTGGACGAGTACCATCGCGATTATTCCATGGAATATATACATGTTTTATGGCGATCCGACGTGTCTGCGCGATTGTTACGACAACATCAAGCGGTATATCGATCACATTAATTTTTTATACCCTTCGGGGATCTGTCCCTGGGGGCTTGGCGACTGGGCGCCGGTCAGGTCAGAAGCGCCAAGGGAGCTCACGTCTACCTGTTACTATTTCGCGGATGTAACGATTCTCGCGAATACAGCAAAGTTGTTTCATAAGACGGATGACTATAAAAAGTATTCCGCGCTCGCGAATAAAATCAAATCTGCATTTAATGAAAAATATTTCGATCAGTCGAAGAACATCTATGGAAGTGGCATGCAGACGGAGCTCGCGGTGCCGTTGTTCTGGCATCTGGTTCCGGAAAACAAAATCCAACAAGTGGCTGCAAGTCTCGCGGCCAAAATAGCGGCCGACACAAACAAACTGGATGTCGGTATTCTCGGTGCGAAGGCGATTCTCAATGCGCTTAGCGAAAACGGGTACGCGAATCTTGGCTACCAGCTTGCATCATCAGAAACTTACCCCTCCTGGGGATGGTGGATCAAAAATGGCGCGACGACACTCTACGAAAACTGGCCGGTGGACCAGGGAAATTCTTCGCACAACCACATCATGTTTGGCGAGATCAGTGCGTGGCTCTATAAAGCGCTTGGTGGAATGAAGGTCGATCCCGCACATCCGGGTTTCAAAAACATTTTGCTCGAACCGCATTTTGTCAAAGGTTTGGATAGTTTTTCCTGTTATCACGATGGTCCGTATGGTAGAATTATTTCCAAATGGGTTCGGGTAGGCGACACCGTTAGGTATGATATTACGATACCCGCCAATTGCACAGCAACACTAGCCCTCAATAATAAAATTCAGCACTTGACATCCGGGCATTTTAATTTCACGCTAAAATCAACCGATGAATAAGATTCCTGTTTCATTTTTTATTTTCATTTTTTTCCCGGGTTGTATGTTCGCGCAGCGCGTCACCATGGTGAGTGAACTGGAACAGTTGTCGCGTATTGATAACCTGCCCACATTCAGATCGAATACAGTGATCGAACAGGTATCGACGTGCGATCCGACGGGTGGCAACGATGACGGGTTCAACGGAACCTATTCATACATCAGGAAAAATGCAGACGGCAGCCTCGTTTTATTTGACCAGGACGGGCCGGGTGTGCTCAGCCGCATAGCAACGCCGACGCCATCGAGCGACACCTTGGATTTTTATATTGATTTTTCCAAAAAACCCGCGCTTACTATAACGTATGCCGATTTGTTTTCCGGAAAAGTGTTTCCGTTTGTGGCTCCCTTATGTGATCACGCAGCAGGTGGTTCTTATGCATACTTCCCCATTCCATTTTTACAACATCTACAAATTGTGTCACGCGGAAAACAGGAACAGTTTCACCAGTTCCAGTACCGTTTGTTTCCCCACAAGACAACAGTGGAGTCTTTTCATCTCCCAATGACCGCTGAAGAAAAAAAATCATTGGAAGCTGTAGGTGCAGCGTGGCAGCAGCTCGCCACAGTTGTGCACAACGACCGGCTCGAGTCAAAAAAAACCAGAATGCCCCCGGGTGACAAACAAATTATTTTTTCCATCGCCACGGGCGCACGTATCGAAGGGATCGAACTCGGTCCCACGATGGACTTTCACATCAAAATATTTTGGGATCATGATTCGGTGCCGGCGATCGATTGCCCGGTGGCCGATTTTTTTGGACACGGGTTTGACGGCGCAACCATTCGTGGCTTGCTCGCTGGGAGAACAAATGGCCAGGATTATTTTTACTTCCCGATGCCTTTTGATAAATCGGCGCGGATAGAACTTGCGAACGGATCGTCGACAACGCAGCAATTGGTGTATCGCATTTATTACAACGAGAAAAAACGGAACCCGAACCACGAAGGAAAATTGTATAGCAGCTGGTCTGATCATGATATGCCGCAGGGAGAAAAACATATTCTGCTCAACGCCCATGGCAAGGGGCACCTCGCCGGCACATTTTTATGGACAACGGGTCGCGACGGCTCGCTGCCACAATTTTTTGAAGGAGATGATTCCACCGCCACCGACGGCGTTTTTCGCATACATGGTACCGGTAGTGAGGATTATTTCAACGGCGGCTGGTACGATGTGAAGGGTCGATGGGATACACTTACTAGCAAACCGCTCTCGGGTTGCCTCGGCTACCACAGGACTCCCGTCGCGCATACAGGCGGCTACCGGTTCCTGTTATCCGATAAAATTTCTTTTGAAAAATCGATCTACCAGGCCATCGAACACGGTCCGACGCTGGAGGGAGTGCCCGCGCGGTACCGCTCCGTCACATTTTACTACCTGAACAAATAATTTTTTAAAACCAAACGATCATGCGATTGAAATGCCTCGTTGCAACAATATTTTTTGCCATCACAGCACGTGCACAAAATGAAGTTTCTTTATTGATAAATGACACGGCCGGCCCCGTGATTAACAAAAACATTTATGGCCAGTTCGCCGAACACCTCGGCCGCTGTGTCTATGACGGGCTTTTTAGAAATGGAAAAATCAGGATGGATGTTGTTGACGCATTGAAAAAGATAAAAATTCCGCTGCTGCGCTGGCCCGGTGGGTGCTTTGCGGATAACTATCACTGGCAGGGTGGCGTTGGTCCGCTTGCGCAACGTGCGAAAACGGTCAACATCATGTGGGGCATGGTACCGGAAGACAACAGTTTTGGTACGGATGAATTTTTGCATCTCTGCGAACTGATCGGTTGTGAACCGTATCTCGCGGGCAACGTCGGAACCGGAACCCCCGATGAACTGGAGAACTGGATCGAGTATTGCAATTTTAACGGGACCAGCGACATGGCCAATTTGCGAAAGGCTAACGGTCATGCACAGCCGTATAATGTTAAGTATTGGGGAATAGGTAACGAGAGCTGGGGTTGCGGGGGACGAATGACGCCCGATGTCTATGTCGCGAAATACAAAACATTCGCAAATTATTGCCGCGAGTACCCCGGTGCACCGCTCATGCGGATCGCGTCCGGCGCGAACGCCGATGATTATGGATGGACCGAGTACCTGATGGGTCATATTTCACAGCGCTGGCTGCAGGGGATTGGGGTGCATTATTATTCCGATGCGGGCGGAAGAACAGAAAATTTTGCTACCTCGTTTACCGAAGACAATTACATCAGTTCGTTGCAGAGCGCGCTCAACATGGAAGCGATCATCCGCGGCCATGAAGCGATCATGGACCGGTATGATCCTGGGAAAGGAGTGGCGCTGATCATTGATGAATGGGGCATGGTCGTGGGGGATGAAGAAAGCCAAAGTTATTTCTGGCAGCAGAATTCACTGCGTGATGCACTCGCTGCCGCGTCCACCTTAAATATTTTCAACAATCATGCGGACCGGATCCGGATGGCGAACCTCGCACAGATCACCAACGTACTTCAGTCGCTCGTGCTGACGAGCGGCGATTCGATGCTGCTCACGCCAACCTATCACATTTTCGATCTCTACAGAGTGCACCAGGATGCGAAACTGCTGGAGGTTAAATATAACAGTCCCGTATATGCGCATAACAATATCAGCATTCCTTCTTTCAATGTGTCGGCGTCGCGGAACGCGGCGGGCGAGGTGCATCTCTCGCTCGTGAATTTGGATCCGGATAAATCAATCAGGATAAAAATTCCATTGCGAAATCTTCCATCAAAATCAATGACCGGCCAAATCCTGACGGCCGCAAAAATCACGGACATCAACACATTTACAGAACCGGGCAAAATTCATATTGCTAATTTTACGGCAATCAAAAGACAGGGAAACGATCTGATCGTGGAACTGCCTGCCAAATCAGTTGTCACGATTGAACTAAAATAAATGTGGAAACAAACCATTAGCAGGAAATTATTTATTTGGATTTATTTTTTGCCGGCAGCAATCATGGCGCAAAAAAAGAAAACGGTGGTACTCACGTTTGATGACGCAGTCAAGAGCCAGTATACTTTAGTTGCACCGTTATTAAAACAGTATCATTTCGGCGCGACGTTTTATGTCTGCGAATTCCCGGGCATGTTCGGCGATACGGCGAATTCGCTCGACTGGCCCGACATAAAAAAAATATCCGACATGGGTTTTGAGATCGGCAATCATACCTGGCATCACCGCAATTTACCGATGCCGGCCAACGATCTGAATACTGAATTGCAATACATCGAAGACAAATGTGCGTCGCGGGGTATTCCCGCCATGCATAGTTTTTGTTACCCGGCTTATCATACCGATCCGGGTGCGATCCCCATATTGACAGCACATGGATACACGTCTGCGCGAACCGGAGGCGACCATGTATGGAGTGTTGCAAACGATGACGCGATGTATGTGCCGTCGTTTACGATCAAGGGGGATGACAGTGCCTTTTTTTATCGGGCCGTCAACCAGGCTGAAAAAGGACTGATCGTTGTGCTGACTTTTCATGGCGTACCCGACAATACGCATCCGTGGGTCAGCACGCCGCCGGAGCTGTTTGCACGATACATGAAATATCTACACGACAACCATTTTCACGTCGTCGCGATGAAAGATGTAAAAATTAAAAAGCGAAAATAGTTTTACGCCATGAGTCATTCACGGCTTTTGAGGCTGATCCTTTTTGTCTTTTGTCAATGCATCTTGGTTGAATCATTTGCGCAGGCCATTTCATTTCCCAAAAAAGCAAACGTTCTAAATCAATCCGGCCTCGAATTACCCGCGCAACAAAATAGGGTGCAGATAAAAAAAATAAATAACGAGGTAACGTATGTACTCGCAGATATAGATGTCAGTGATACTGCAAAAATATCTTCGATAGATTTGTCGGTATCGTATGGCGTTCCTGATTCGATCGAATTAAAAAGACTAAAAGAAAATTTTCACTGGCTCCCAAACGTAACGAATGGACCTGGCCAGGTATCTTCACAACATGTGTTCCGGTCACCATGTATGCTGCATGTATTTAATCATACCTCGATCGCGCTGGTCCCGGATATTGAACTCATTCCTACGAATAATGCCGCACCATATTACCTGGATCTGCAATACGGCGTACATGGAATCAAATTTCATTATGGTGTAGCAAACTATGAGGTCATCCCGCATCAGTACTATGCAAAATCCGCGGTACCATTTATCCTGAAAAGAAAAATGCAGGTTGGATTTTATCTGTTACAAATACCATCAGCCGATCCTGGAGAATTATTAGCAAAGACGAATTCTTTTTTATGGTCAACGTTTGCGAAAAAATATACAACAAGCATGTTGCCGCAAACAGTACGTTTCGAACGATATGCGGAAGTGGGATATGACATGGCGCTCCAACATTTTTGGGTGGACGCGGGAAAGGAGAAAGGAGGTATTACGTTATCTACTTTCCGTGAACCCGCTACCGGGGACTACCGCGGCAGAGATGCAAAAAATGATTTGTGGTTCCAGTCATGGTTTAATAATGTGCGCACGGCGTACGGTTTGTGCCAGTGGGGCGTTCGACTGCATCATGCAGACTGGAAACAAAAAGCACTACAAACAGTGAACCTGTTATTGAGCGCGCCGGAAAACAAGGGATGGTTTGCGACGGTTTATAATTCCGAAAAAAATAGCTGGATAGCTTCTTCACAACAGGCCGGTAATGTCTATCATATGCCCGATAATGCATGGACGGCCTACTGGCTGTTGCGATTTAATGATGAACAACAAAAAATAATCGGAAGCGACACATTGTTGATACATTTCTCGAAGGCGCTGCTCGCATCGCAAAACGCCGATGGAAGTTTTCCGGCGATGGTTGACGAAGTAAATCTGGACGCGTCTCCGGTGTTGAATCATTCGGCGTCGAGCGCGATGGCGACCTGGTACCTCGAAGAACTTTTATTGAGAAAAAAGATTTACGACTCTTCTTCAAAAAAAATATTGCTGCAATCGATTCGTAATTCTCTTGTTTTTTTACGAGACAGCATATTACCACACCAACGATTTGAAGATTTTGAATCTTTTTTTTCCTGCTCGTCAAAACCCATGCTTTATTATGATTCGAACACAAACATGTTTTCGCAAAATACGATGTCTATGCAATGGTGCGCGGAGGCGTTTCTGAAAGGGTACGTGCTCTTCGGTGATAAAAGTTATTTGTCGAAAGGTGAATATTGCTTAGGAATTCTCAGTTTGTACCAGCAGGTATGGAATCCACCCTTTATCAGCCTGTATGCCTTTGGCGGTTTCGGCGCACAGAACAGCGATGCAGAGTGGAACGATGCGCGGCAGGCCCAATTTGCCGACACGTACCTGCAATATTACCAGGCGACTGGGAAAAAAGAATGGATCGAGAGAGCTATCTATTCGTGCCGCGCTTCATTTGCACTGATGGTGCTGGCGGAAAATAAAAACGTGTCCCCGAGTAATTATACGGGCACCTCCACAAACGGCGAGGTATGGCCCGGATCCATGGCAGAAAATTATGGTCACAGCGGATACGATCAGCGTTCCTATCAGTCGGGGTTTCATTGGGGCACTGGTAGCGCGCTTACGACTGCCGCTATTTTAAAAAAAGAGTTAGGGGACCTCTATGTGGATGTCGACAACAGGATAGCAGAAGGAGTGAATGGCGTCGCAGTAACTGCCGCTGACTGGAAAACAAATCCGACGGTCACCACCCGCCGCATCGATAAAAATGCAAGGATTGCTGTTCGCTCGCATAAGGGCAGTAAAAAGAAATTCGTTGTTGACGGTCAGCGTTTTTAACGAAGAATTGCATCTTTTCTCGTAGTCCTTTCACGGCTTGTACTTGTCTTTCTATAAACACAGACACATTATGAAACGATTATTGTGGATTTTTTCATTTTTATTCCTGGCCTGTCAGGTATTTTCTCAAAAAGTGGATCCTGCGCATTGGTCGTTCCGGCTGGACACGGGCTCCGGTAAAACACTGACCCTGCGCCTGACCGCTACCCTTGATGCGGGATGGCATATTTATTCACAGAACCAGCCGGCGGAAGCTGTCGCCCAGCCAACAAAAATTGTGTTTGCAAAAAATCCACTGATTCGCCTGACCGGCAAGGCCACCGAAGACGGGCACCGGGAAACCTACCAGGATAAGAGTGCCGGCATCACTCAGTACCAGTATGGCGGCAAAGTGGATTTCGTACAAAAACTAATGGTTACACATAAGGCCAAAACCACAGTCACGGGCACTATTACCTACCAGACATGCACAGACGAAATGTGCCTTCCGCCTAAAACCGTTCCTTTTTCTGTAAGTTTGGAATAATGAGCAACCAACTAAACATTTTCGGAACGATCGACTTTTTTAAAGAGGATGTACCGGCGGCCGTAAAAAGTATGCAGGCATTTGATGATACGTATTGGAAAAACTGTTTTGATCCCTCCTTGTTGACCGCCAAACCTCAGCATTATAAATATCCCAATTGCAGCTTTTCCCTAATACTCAATTCCTACGAGGAGGAGCAGGTGAACCAGGATTTTGAAAATGTCCTACGGCAAATCCCATTTTTTTCATGCAGGTTTTTCATTGCCAATGAACAAAGCCCGGATGTAAAATTGTTCACCTACGTGCGTGACTTGCAGAAAAAGAAGATCACGAAGTCGATGAATCTCATCGCGACTTCAGATGAAATCGTGTGTGGTGAAATCATGCTGGATGAACTGATACAAAAAACACGAATATGAATTTGATTGAACTGGTTGGACATTTCAGGAATCTCGAAAGTGCGATGCGGGTGATTGCTGCGGAATTGCCTGGTGTATATGAAGGACAGGTAGACATCTATCTGAAGGATCAATTAGACGTCCGTGCGGAAGTAAGATTTTTCGATGCAGAGACGATTCCCGGTACGCTTCATATGAAAGTGGACGGCGTGCAATATGTCAATCTTTTTCCTTTTTCGATGACACAGGAAATGGTCGAAGCGTACGCGGATGCAGCGGGCAAAAAATTTTCAGATCTTGACATTGCAAAAAAATTACTGGATTACAGGAACCGGGATGCATAGAGTCCATGTAAGATATCCCTCGCCGTTCGTTCGGCATTCGTCACCGCGCGTGCGGGCTTCCATAAGTGCCAATTTTTTCTGTTTAAATAAACTATTGCATCACTTTTTCTATGTAAAATCAAAAAATGTAAAATTCTTTCCATGTAAAAGATAGTACGAATACGGTCTCCACTTGTTCTTATTACAATCAGATCAAACTTTACAATTTTTGCGCATGCAGATTGTTCACCGGCACAGGCTGGTTTATCGAGGAAAGCAATCCTTGCTTTGTTCGCGCACCTGCCTGCTGTCTTAATTTGGTAATTATTTAAAATATTGTAATGAGACAATCGGTAAAAATTATCAGTCCGTATAAAATCAGAGTCGAGATAAATGGAAAGATCATTGCGCTGGACAAAGATTCTGCATTAAAACTATGTGGTCAGTTAATGCAACAGGCAAATAAAATTGGAAGAATTGGGAAAATTAAACGAAATAAGCGAGCAAATAAATAGCCTCTGATTACTTACACTATCCGATAAAAAGATAGACTGGCGAGATTTAAATGTCTCGCTTTTTTATTCCAATTACTTATCCTGAAGTCTTACAATATCCCAAACATCCCAGTAAAAACTACCCCGTAGCGAAGCAGGGGAAAGTATTTTTTTGAGTGTTTCCTTTTTGATTTAAAAGTTCAAGAAATCATTCTGTATTCGCCCACAAATGTTTTTTGAGAAACTTTTTGTTTTTTTAGATCGAATGACAATGAGCCCAGGATCTTTTTATAAAAGGTATCAAAAATCAAAAGGATGGTTTCAAAAAAAACCAACCCGGAGCGAAGCGCATGGGAAGTTTTTTTTGAAACTATACTTTTGATTTTATAGGTTCAAAAAATCATTCTGAATACTAAGTTCCTCTTTCAATCTCCTCCTCGCCTCCTTCAACTGGTTCTTCACCGTCATCGGCGATGACTGTATCACCTGCGCAATCTCTTTGACTTTCATTCCGCGTTCTTTCGACATCAGCAACACCGATTTTGTTTTCGGTGGCAGCGCCGCAATCAGTTTTTCCAATCGTTGTTCCGCGTCCCGTGCATCACATGCGTCCTGTGTGAGATGTTTGCCTGTATGCCGGCGGGACATTTCAGAAAAAACCTTTCGCTGAATCCCCGTTTTTTTTTGCTGGTTGATAAACGCGTTCCGCACCATGAAAAACATAAACGCTTTTACCGATTGGATGCCGGCGAGTTTCTCTTTGCGTTCCCAGAGCCGCGTAAAAACATCCTGCGCCATGTCTTCGGAGACGTGCCCGTAAAAGCAGGCGATCTGCTGGCGCACGACGGCAATATAGCGTTTATACATGACCGTGAATGCATCGGCGGCACCGAGGCTGATCAGCTCCAGCAGCAGGTGATCCGGGGCCGACTCCAGCGAATGCAGCGCCACCACTTTTGCCGCACCGGGCTGGATATCCGTGATCAGCGTAAGGGCTCCGTCGGAAGGCTTCGTTTGTTCGGCGGTTGAATACACAGGCTGTTTTTCATGAAGACGTTTTTCAGGGGTCGATGGCCCAACTGATAAAAAAATCTACTACTTTTAACCCGTCATCATTAAATGTATTCTTCTATTGTCCTGGCTCACTATTGATAACGAACACGACGTCCTGACCCTTCTTGAGCGCGGTGACGAGGCGGCCTTTGAAACACTCTACAAGGCGGCCAATGCACCTGTATATAATTTTTCTTTGTCACTAGCCTTTCACCGCATCCCGATTGTCTTTATGGTGTTGTAAAAAACCAAATACTGTACTTGGTCAGATTTTTTTTCTTTTTACTGATTAGTAATATAGCAATCGCGCAGAAAAAATTTTTTTTGCGCGAAGCGGGCCAGCTTCCGTATATCACGATTTATACACCTGAACAAAAAAATTCCGGTGCGGCGGTGATCATCTGTCCCGGTGGTGCGTATGCTTTTCGGTCGGATGACGGCGAAGGAGTTGAGCCCGCAAAAAAGCTCGCAGCCGAAGGCATCACGGGAATTGTGCTCGATTACCGGCTGCCTGTTGATAAAGATTCGTCGGGCGATTATAGCACTACGTTTGGAGATCTGCAGCGCGCCATTGCGCACGTCAGGCAACACGCAAAAAAATTACACATCAAACCGGATCACGTAGGCGTGATGGGTTTTTCCGCGGGAGGTCACTTGTGTTCAACCATTGCGACGCATTTCAAAACTGATTATACAGGTGAACTGTTGGGTCAGAATCTTCGTCCGGATTTTGTGATACTCGCCTATGCGGTCATCAGCATGGCCGATAGTTTGACCCATCCATGGTCACGCGAGAATATTTTGGGTAAGCATCCGTCAACAGAAAAAATTATCGGGTTCTCCAATGAGTTACAGGTCACGGATCAGACTCCACCCGCCTTCATCACGACCGCGATGAATGATCCGGGTGTGCCGCCGCAAAACAGTTTATACTTCGCTGCCGCACTCGAACAACATCATGTTCCGGTGGAATTATTTATTTACACCAAAGGAGGACACGCCTACGGGATTCACAACAATTCCGCAGATGTGCAATGGATCGATGCATGCATTCGATGGATAAAAAATAAAGCATGGAAAAAAAAGAAATGAGTATTCGGTTCCATAGTCCATGTATATTTTGCCTGTTTATTTTTTCGCATATCCACGCCCAACAAAAATCATCAACAATTCCTGTTTATAAAGACAGCACGAAGCCGGTTGAGCAAAGAGTGAATGATCTGCTCAAACAAATGACAGCGGATGAAAAAGCGCAACAACTACAGAGCCAGCTTCTTTTTCTTCCCAACTATTCCAAAAGAAATTTTGCGGTCGGTAATTTCCGGGCAATCGCACATTTCTTGCACGTGGAGACACCGGCGACACCAGCGGCATGTGCAGAGGCAATCAATGAAGACACGCGCAAATCGATTGCGGCCTCACGGTTAGGGATACCCGTACTGCAACATGATGAAGCGTTGCACGGGGCGCAATGGGGTATGGCCACCGTGTTTCCACAGTGCATTGCATTCGCTGCCACGTTTGATGATAGTTTAGTGTACAGGATTGGCCTTGCAGTCGGTAGCGAAGTCCGGGCGGTAGGCGTAAGACAGATACTTGCACCGATGGTCAATATTTCACGGGATCCCAGATGGGGCCGCGTGCAGGAGACCTACGGGGAAGACGTGTACCTGTGTTCACGTATGGGCGTCGCATATACGAAGGCGTTAGAGCGCAGTGGCATCATTGCCACACCCAAAGCGCTTGTAGATAACTACGGTGCGGCGGGGCATGATTCATATGCATCCGAAAATTCCTGGAGAGTATTACGTGAAATATACCTCGAACCATTTCGCGCGTGTATCGAAGAAGGTGGTGCGGGGTCGGTTATGGCAGCGTACAATTCGTTGGACGGTGTACCCTGTTCGAATAACAGTCATTTATTAAAAAATATTTTACGAAAGGAATGGCGGTTTAAGGGGTTTGTGGTATCCGATTATGGCGGAGTGGTCGGCGTGTGGCGTGCACACGACGTTACACCGAACTACGCCACCGCGCAGGCCGAAAGTTTTCGGTCAGGCATGGACGTTGAACTCGCAAATGGCTACCGCGACTTGCCTGAACTGGTGAAGAGTGGGCGAATCAGCGAAAAGCAGTTGGACAGTTCAGTTAAACGTCTACTGGCTGCAAAATTTCAATTGGGTTTATTCGAGCATCCTTATGTCGATGCAGAAGCAGCGGACAAAATTGTCAGGAGCGCTGAACACAAAAATCTCTCGCTCGAAACCGCCCGAAAATCAATCGTGCTGTTAAAAAATGAAAAGCAAATTCTACCGCTTTCAAAAAATAAAATAAAAAGACTCGCCGTCTTCGGACCTGCCGCATTCGTCCTGACGCTTGGCGACTATACGGGACCGGTAGGTGGGTGGAAAGGCGACGGAGCTGTCACACCGCTGGAGGGACTCGTCGAAACATGTCAGGGTAAAATAGAAATCATTTCCTGGAAACGAGGCATGCATGTGGATTCACTTGCGAGAACTTGTGATGCTGCCATTTTTTTTGCAGCCATCCACGAGGGCGAAGCGATGGATCGCAGCAAACTTGAACTTCCTGCTGTCGCGCAGCAAAATAAAAACGCCGGGAAAAGTTCCGATAATGCGGTGATCGTCGAGGATAATAATGCGTACGAGATATTAGTCGACCAGGAAAAAATGATAATGGATATTTCATCAACCGGAACGCCCACTATTGTTGTGCTGGAAACCGGTGCGCCGGTTGATATGCGAAAATGGGAAAGCAAAGTGGACGGGATCATCGAAGCATGGTATCCCGGCGAACAGGGTGGAACCGCGATTGCTGACGTACTGTTTGGTGACAGCAACCCT
>Ga0163162_10000081_pt1 | contig 87357 bp, 88 predicted proteins | sample S55metaG_FD_115310 | JGI IMG/M metagenome (GOLD analysis project Ga0163162, IMG submission 115310) | Switchgrass rhizosphere microbial communities from Kellogg Biological Station, Michigan, USA - S5-5 metaG | ecosystem: Host-associated > Plants > Roots > Rhizosphere > Soil | place: USA...
AAGGAACCCCGAGCCCCAGCGAGCGGGCCGCACGTAGGAGCAAGCGTTTTTTGCTTACTTTTTTTGGCGTTTGAAAAAAAGTGAGTCGCCGTAAGGGCGAAACCGTAATAAGCCATCACCGCACCAACGGATATTCACAAAGAACACCCCGAGCATGGTCGGCCCAAAGGCCGCCAAGCCCAAACAAAAAAAAAGCCCCACAACCACATAAGGGCGTGAGGCAAAAAATTGGTTGGTTGCGGCCAACCAAAGGAGCTCAGTCAAATACGTACAAAAGCCAAAATCAGATGCAATCCTGCGCAGCCCGCTCAAAACTCGAAGGCAAAAGATTCGAAGCCAACAAATGCCGCTCGTAGATAAACACCTTGCCGCCATTCCCGGCTTTATAGGCCTCTAAAACGTTGTCAGCGGAAATCTTGCTCGGTACCACAATCCGGTAGCTACGCTGAGTCTGCGAAACCGTCGGGTTCAGCGCACTGCCCTGCAACTTCGGCACAACACAATCGGCGTACTGCGCAGGCGTCTTGCTGGTCTGCAACGTCAGGCTCGGGTTATTCGGCGCCGAAGCACAACCGGCGAGCAACAAAGTGGCAAAGGCCAAAGCAGGCACAAAGAAAAGACGCATCGGTGTCATCCTGAAAATAAAGGTTTGGTTCAACCGGCAACGGTTCAGCCTCACGGAGCCGCCGTCGCCATTTATGTTTTAAGTGATCAGCTCGACGCCACCAGCGCCTTGAGCGACACATCAAATTGCTTCAAAGCGTTGAGTTGCAGGTCACGCTGTTTGTCGATCTGCGCGGCAATGACCGGTGCCGCCTGGTTATGCACCCACACCGAAGGCAACTGTTTCTCAACGGCGCCTTCAGCCTTGCCGATGTATTGCAGGTCGGCGTCGTAGAAACGTGCGGTGAAGCGCGCTTCGACCAGGCTGTTTTGCTGCGTCAGCAAGCGATTGAAGGTGTCGAGTTTCACCACGATGTCCGGATGCGCCTGTACCAACGCATCAAGGTTGTCGTAAACGGTCACGGACAAGAACTGCTGTTGCAGCGAACTCACCAGCCAGTCGATGGCCAATTCCGGATCGGAACTGCTGACAAAGGCTTCACGAATCCGCGAATCCAGCGCATCTTTCGCGCCGTTGACCGCCATGTCGTGGTAACGCTCAAGGTATTGCAGATTGTCCAGGGTGTTCTCACTGAGCAACACGCCGACGGTTTGCGAATGCTGCAACGTGGCGCTGCTGCCCGTGATGGTCTGGAAATGACACGACCCGGCGTCCGCTGCGTAAGTCGGAGCTGTGAACAGTGCGCCGCCTGTTAGCAGGGCGACCATAGCCAGTCGGGTCAGTGTGTTCATCGCGCAGATTCCTTGAGCGGCGTGTTCGATGGAGGCAATTTTCCGCCGATTGCCGACAAAGCAGAACTTGCGTTTCTTGATGTTCACTATTACTTCTAGCAATAGTTGCGCGATGTGCAGACTGATACACACTCAATTACAACGAGAAAAACATGAAATGAGGAGTTCGCCTTGAGAACGTTTGACCTGATCCGTGACGCCGTTCTGCCCGATTTTCGCGAGCGTGTGGCCGAGTATCTGGTTCAGTACGAATGCGTATTGCTGAACAAAGACGCGACCGACCGGCAGCTCATCAAAGACACCGCCAACCAGTTGCGCGGCTACCTGCGTGGGCTCAACACCACGCGGGTGCTGGGCATGGCGTATTGGGAAGAGCTGGATCGTCGAGTCGTGGACACCTGGCTCGCGCCCGAGCAATGACCGATCGGCGCGGTGATCCGGGCGGCGGCCAGCAACCGCGCCCTCCCCGCTGCCAGCGGTCTGCGCGGCAACGCGACCGCTGCGAAAATATCGCCCGAAAGCTTACAATCGCCGGTCTCACTGCCAATCAGACAGGCGCATCCAGAAATGCCGCTCGACCCACCTACGATGCTGACCATTTCCATCGCCCTCGCAGCCGCCGCCGCGCTGTATCTGGCGATCGAGTGGCGCAGCATTCGTGAGCCTTCGCTACTGTTCTGGAGCGCCGGTTTCGCCACCATCACCGTCGGTTCTACCCTGGCCCTGCTGCGCAGCAGTGGCTTTTTGCTGATCGGCATCTGGTTCGCCAACGGCTTGCTGGTGACCGCACACTTTCTGTTTCTGCTCGGCGTGGCGCGCTTCACCCAGATCCGCCTGTCGCTGGCCTGGTACCTGATCTTCGTCACCTGGCTGGTCATGCTGTTGTTGCCGGACGGGCCACTGTGGTCGAAGGTCATGCTGGCGGCCAATTCGTTGCTGGTGGCGCTGTCGACCCTCAAGGCCAGCTCACTGCTACGCCCCCACGGCAAATCATTGAGCGTCGGTGCGGTGCAACTGCGTTACGTGCTGCTCGGTCACGGGATTTTCTACGTGGCCAAAGCCCTGACCGTGGTGATCCCCGGCACGCTGATCGATCTGGCGGCGTTTCGTGGCGAGATCATCCAGATTTCCCTGGTTGAAGGTGCAATGGCGATCATGTTGATCGCCCTGTCGATGACCGGCACCGAACGTTACCGCCGGGAAAAACAGATCGCCCGCCTCGCCGAACGCGACCCGCTGACGGCCCTGTACAACCGCCGCGCCCTGGAAAAACGCGCACCGCGCCTGCTTGAACACGTTTCGCCGGAGCATCCCGGCGCCCTGCTGCTGATCGACATCGACAATTTCAAACTGGTCAACGACCAGTACGGCCATACAGCCGGGGATCGTTTGCTGATCGCACTGAGCGAGATGATCCGCTCGGTGCTGCCGCGCAATGCACTGACAGCGCGCCTGGGCGGTGACGAGTTTGTCATCCTGCTCAACAGCGCTTCGGGCGAGCGGGTCATGGAACTGGGCAACACGCTGCGCGAGCAGTTTCTGAGCACGACCTCTCAGACATTCCCCACCACCGCTGCCGTGACTCTGAGCATCGGCGCCAGCCTGTTCGACAACCCGCCAGCCAACCTCACCGCGCTGATCGAGCAAGGCGACGCCGCCCTCTACGAATCGAAACGCGGCGGACGCAATCGCTTGCGCCTGACCGGTCTCACCACGCCAGGATAATAAAAACCATGTCCAGCCTCGATACTCCCCTGCAAGACCTCGCCGCGCCCGAAGGCGTTTGCTACGGCTGCGGCGGCCGCAACCCGCACGGGCTGCACGTCAAAAGCCACTGGCACGAAGACGGCGTGCACGTGATCGCCGAGCACTTGCCGGAGGCCAAATACTGCGGTTGGCCGGATCTGGTCTACGGCGGGCTGATCGCGATGCTGGTCGACTGCCATTCCAACTGGACGGCGATGGCTTACCACTACCGCGCGGAAAACCGCGAACCTGGCAGCCTGCCGCGTATCGACTGCGTCACTGGCAACCTTGGGATCAAGTTCATCAAGCCGACACCGATGGGCGTGCCACTGATTTTGCGGGCGAAGGTCGAGGGTGACGTCGGGCGCAAGACGCGGGTGATCTGTGAGGTGTTTGCGGGGGATGTGCTGACGGCAGTGGGTGACTCAGTGTTTGTGCGAGTCGATACAGGGCAACTGGCGGATTCGGCGCATGGGCGAAAAAGCAAGAGCCCCTCACCCTAACCCTCTCCCAGAGGGAGAGGGGACTGACCGAGGTGGCGGGTTGAAATACGCCGACCTGAGATATCGAGTCGAACTCGGGTTTTGAAAAGATCACAGATCAGCGCCCTCTCCTCGGGAGAGGGAACTGACCGAGGCGTCTGGTTGAAATACGCCGACCTGAGATATCGAGTCGAACTAGGATTTTGAAAAGCTCACAAATCGGCTCCCTCTCCTCGGGGAGAGGGCTGGGCGGGCGGCGTTCCGATGAGGGGTGAATTCACCACCGAACCCAATGTGAAACAGGCTTAAACCTGTTTCACATTCGCCCGCGCCGTATGCAGCTTTTTATAGCTCTCAATCAAACGCAAATGCCGATCCAGCCCTTCCAGCTTCATGCTCGTCGGCGTCAAACCGTAGAAACGCACGCTGCCGTTAACCGAACCAATCGCCGCATCCATACGCTCATCACCAAACATCCGACGGAAGTTGGCTTCGTAGTCTTCCAGCTCCAGATCTTCGTCCAGCTCCATCTCCAGCACCACGTTGACCGCTTGATAGAACAAGCCGCGCTCGACGGTGTTGTCGTTGTACTGCAGGAACGCTTCGACCAGGTCTTTGGCCTGCTCGTACTTCTGCAGCGCGAGGCAGATCAGCAGGCGCAGTTCCAGAATGGTCAGCTTGCCCCACGGCGTGTTGTCGTCGAACTCGACGCCGATCAGCGTGGTGATTTCGGTGTAATCGTCCTGCTCACTGTTTTCCAAGCCTTGGGCGAGGTTGCGCAGACCGACTTTGCTGAGGTTGTGCAGGTTGAGGATGTCAGCGCGAAATTGCAGAGCTTTGTTGGTGTTGTCCCAGATCAGGTCTTCGACCGGGTAGATTTCCGAATAGTCCGGCACGAGGATGCGGCAGGCCTTGGCGCCGATGTGCTCGTAGACCGCCATGTAGACTTCTTTGCCCATGTCTTCGAGGATGCCGAACAGTGTCGCGGCTTCTTCGGCGTTGGAGTTTTCGCCAGCGCCTGAGAAGTCCCACTCGACGAATTCGAAGTCCGGTTTGGCGCTGAAGAAGCGCCACGACACCACGCCGCTGGAGTCGATAAAGTGCTCGACGAAGTTGTTCGGTTCAGTGACGGCCTGGCCGGAGAACGTCGGCTGCGGCAGATCATTGAGGCCTTCGAAACTGCGGCCCTGCAGCAGTTCGGTGAGGCTGCGCTCCAGCGCCACTTCCAGGCTCGGGTGGGCGCCGAACGAGGCGAACACGCCGCCCGTACGCGGGTTCATCAGGGTCACGCACATCACCGGGAACTCACCGCCCAGCGACGCGTCCTTGACCAGCACCGGGAAGCCCTGCTCTTCCAGGCCTTTGATGCCGGCGAGGATGCTCGGGTACTTCTCCAGCACTTCTTGCGGCACGTCTGGCAGGGCCATTTCGCCTTCGAGGATTTCGCGTTTGACCGCGCGTTCGAAGATTTCCGACAGGCACTGCACCTGCGCTTCGGCGAGGGTGTTGCCGGCGCTCATGCCGTTGCTGAGGTAGAGGTTTTCGATCAGGTTGGACGGGAAGTACACCACTTCGTTGTCCGACTGGCGCACAAACGGCAGCGAGCAGATGCCGCGCTGGGTGTTGCCGGAGTTGGTGTCGAACAGGTTCGAGCCGCGCAACTCGCCGTCACGGTTGTAAATCTTCAGGGTGTAGTCGTCGAGGATCTCGCTCGGCAACTCGTCTTTCGGGCCAGGCTTGAACCATTGCTCGTCCGGATAATGAACGAATTCGGCGTTGGCGATTTCTTCGCCCCAGAACTGGTCGTTGTAGAAGAAGTTGCAGTTCAGGCGCTCGATGAATTCGCCCAGCGCCGAGGCCAGTGCGCCTTCCTTGGTCGCGCCTTTGCCGTTGGTGAAGCACATCGGCGAATGCGCATCGCGGATATGCAGCGACCAGACGTTAGGCACGATATTGCGCCAGGAAGCGATTTCGATCTTCATGCCCAGGTCAGCCAGAATCCCCGACATGTTGGCGATGGTCTGCTCCAGCGGCAGGTCCTTGCCGGCGATGAAGGTGCCTGCGTCCGAGCCGGCAACCGGCATCAACAGCGCCTGGGCATCGGCGTCGAGGTTGTCGACTTCTTCGATGATGAATTCCGGACCGGTCTGCACGACCTTCTTCACCGTGCAGCGGTCGATGGAACGCAGGATGCCCAGGCGATCTTTCTCGGAGATGTCCGCCGGCAACTCGACCTGGATCTTGAAGATCTGGTTGTAGCGGTTTTCCGGGTCGACGATGTTGTTCTGCGACAGACGAATGTTTTCCGTGGGGATGTTGCGCGTGTCGCAGTACAACTTCACAAAGTAAGCCGCACACAACGCCGACGACGCCAGAAAGTAGTCGAACGGCCCCGGTGCCGAGCCATCGCCCTTGTAGCGAATAGGCTGATCGGCGATCACCGTGAAGTCGTCGAACTTGGCTTCAAGTCGAAGGTTGTCGAGAAAGTTGACCTTGATTTCCATGCGGGATTACCAGAATACGGCTAAACGAATGGGCGCCATTATCCGGTTTTTGCGCGGGAAGTCTTGCCCTTTCGGGATTGGCCGCTGATCGGCGCGCTGCACTCGGGGAGGCAAATCACGCCGGGTTCACTACGCTTTCAATGCAGTCGCCGAGAAGAATCTGAACATTGCGCTCGCGCCGTGGTTCTAGATTCAGAAGACAGCGGATCAAGGAAGAGCACATGGACCTTTCCAGCTATGCAGCCCCGCTTCCACCGCGCCAGAGCGCCGTCACCCGCCGCCTGGCCGTCGCGGTCGGGGCGCTGTTTGTCAGCGGCGTGATTGCCGCGGCGGTCGCTTTGCTGGGTATCGCCGAGCGCCTGGACAGCGAAGAGGTCAACAAAACCCGCTTTTACTCGGCTCGCGCGCTGGAAAACCGCATCACTGCCGCGAAAAACTACATCACCAGCTACGCCTACTGGACCACCGCCTACGAGCATTTAAGCGGTCAGGTCGACACCGATTGGGCCTACACCGAGCAGAACCTGGGCAAAACCCTGTTCACCAGTGACGGCTATGACGGCGTGTTCGTCCTCAACCGCGAAGGCACCCGTTACGCGGTGGTGCGCGGGCAAATGGCCGATGTCGAGTTATCCGCGTTTGTGCAATTGAGCGCCACAGCGTTGCTCGATGAGGTGCTGGGGCAAAGTGACCTGACCAAGCCAGTCAGTCGCTATTCACTGTTCGAAGGCTGGCCGGCGCTGGTGTCGGCAGCGACGATCATTCCCAACGATGAGCGTCCCCTTGGCGATCCGCAGGCCTCTTCGGTGCTGGTGTTCGTCGACAAACTCACGCCGACCAAGTTGCGCCTGATCGGCAGCGGCTACGGTTTGAGCAACCTGACCCTGGCGCTGGATGAAACCCTTGCATCAGAGCGCCCACGAGTACCGCTGGACAACACCGGTTACAGCCTGATCGCTGATCTGGAGCGACCCGGGCAACATTTATTGTGGTCATTGCTGCCGCCACTCGGCGCGACGATTGTGGTGCTGATGCTGCTGACCGCGTACTTCTTCCGTCACGCCTTGCGTTCATCGCAGTACGTCGACCAGAGTTTTGCCGTCATGCAAACCTCCAATCAGGCGCTGGAACACGCCAACCGTGAGCTGGAGGCCAGCGAAGAACGCTTTCGCGCCGTGGCCGAAGCCGCGTCCGACTGGATCTGGGAAGTCGACCGCCACCTGGCGCTGACCTACCTGTCGGCACGCTTCAGCGAAGTGACCGGTTACCCGCAAACCCTGTGGCTGGGGCAAGACATCGGCCATCTGTTGAGTTGCGACACCACGCCACTGGAACTGTGGCTGAGAAACCTCACCGAGGAGAACAGCGCCAGTGATTTACGTTGCACTTACCGTGACCACGCCGGCCAGCAACGCCATTGTCGACTGTCGGCCCGGCCGATTTATCAGCAGCACGCGGTCATTGGCTATCGCGGCACCGCCAGCGACATCACCGACGAAGTGGCGGCCCATGCGCAGATCCAGCATCTGTCGATGCACGACGCCCTGACCGGTCTGCCCAATCGCAACAAACTCGCGCGTTATCTGGATGAAGCGCTGCTGCTCAAGGAGCACGCGCCGCCACTGTCGCTGTTGATGATCGACCTCGATAACTTCAAACCGATCAACGATTCGCTCGGCCACCCGGCCGGTGACGCCGTGCTGCAGGAAGTCGCCGTGCGCCTGCGTGAGTGCACCCGCGAACACGACATCGTCGCGCGACTGGGCGGCGACGAATTCATCGTGGTGCTCAACGGCATGGACAGTCCGCACGAAATCGACAAATTCTGCACCCGCCTGATCGGCAGCCTGCATCAACCGGTGGTCTTCGAACACCATCCGCTGCACATCGGCGCCAGCATCGGCATCGCCCTCAGTCGCCGCCACGGTTACGTGCCCAGCGACCTGATTCGTTACGCCGACATTGCCCTGTATCAGGCCAAGTCCGAGGGCAAGAACACCTGGTGCTATTTCGAAGCGCACATGAGCGATCAGATCCAGACGCGCCGGCAAATGGAAGATGACTTGCGTCACGCGCTCACGCACAACGAATTCATCCTGCACTATCAGCCGCGCTATAAGGTTGATGGCAAACACATCGTTTCGGTCGAGGCGCTGGTGCGCTGGCAACACCCCACCAAAGGCCTGCTCGGCCCGGACCTGTTCATCCCGCTGGCAGAACAGACCGATCTGATCGTCCCGCTCGGGCGCTGGGTGCTGCGCGAGGCCTGCGAAACCGCGTTGGGCTGGCCGGAGGACATTCTACTGTCGGTCAATCTGTCGCCCGCGCAGTTCGCCGTCAGCGATGTGGTCGAGGATGTTCGCGAGGTGCTGGTGCATACCCGTTTTCCGGCCAGTCGCCTGGAGCTGGAGATCACCGAAAACGTGATGCTCAACGACACCGACGGCGCGCTGACCACCATGAATGCCCTGAAAGAACTCGGCGTGCGCCTGAACATGGACGACTTCGGCACCGGGTACTCATCGCTCGGGTACTTGCGTGCTTATCCGTTCGACGGGATCAAGATCGACAAGCGCTTCATTGCCTCGATCAGCAGCGGCACCAACGATCGAGCGGTGGTGCAGGCGATCATCGGCCTGGGCAAAGCCATGGGCCTGACCGTCACGGCCGAAGGGGTCGAAACCGAAGAGCAACTGGATATTCTCGGCGTTGATCAATGCAATGAGGTGCAGGGTTACTTCATGAGTCGGCCGATCGACAAAGTCGCGTTTGCGCAATTGCTGCACGATTCCAGGGGCGCACAGCTGAAGGCAAAGAAAGGTCGCGTGACCTGAAGGACTTAACCGTTTGTTCGCCCCAAATCAGCGGTAAACACATTACCTGCATCGCGAACTAACTGCCGCCACTCGGCGCTGGTGATCAACCCCTGCTCCTCCATCTCATCGGCTGCCTTGAGCAGTTCGTCGTACTGTTCTTCCGGGTCCAGTCGCATCTGCGATTGCGTCGCCAGTTTTCGCCATGCCGCCAGTTTTTCTTGTTTGCGCTGATTGAACATCGGGGAATGATCTCGTGAAGGGCTTCCTTGATAGAAAGAAACGGGATCAAAGGGGTTCAGCGCAGTCGACGGATGGACTGTTTGCTTCTAAAGGGCTTTGCCGATCAACAATGATGGATACACCACCGAATACTGTGGGAGCGAGCCTGCTCGCGAAAGCGGTGTGTCAGGCAACACATCCGCTACAGACAATCCGCTATCGCGAGCAGGCTCACTCCTACAGGGATTTGTGCTGGTCAGTTCCCCTGTGTCTGACGCAATTCGTCAGAACTTTTCCGCTACGCGTTTATACGGATAATCCGGATCCCGGTACTTGCCCGGCTTCTGCCGCTTGGGCAACTCGACCTTCTCGCGCTTCACATCCTCATACGGAATGCGGCTGAGCACATCGGTGATGATGTTCAGCCGGGCACGGCGCTTGTCGTTGGAGTCGGCCACCAGCCATGGCGCGTGTTCGGTGTCGGAGTGCTTGAACATTTCGTCCCGCGCCCGTGAGTAGTCGTACCAGCGGCTGTAGGACTTGAGGTCCATCGGTGTCAGTTTCCAGGTCTTTCGCCCGTCGTTGATCCGCGCCTCAAGCCGACGAGTCTGCTCTTCGGGGCTGACTTCCAGCCAGTACTTGAGCAGGATCACTCCCGATTGGACGATCGCGTGCTCGACCCAGGGAATCGATTTGAGAAATTTGTCCGCCTGTTCGTCGGTGCAGAAGCCCATCACCCGCTCGACGCCGGCGCGGTTGTACCAACTGCGATCGAAGATCACCACTTCGCCTGCCGCCGGTAGATACGGCAGATAACGCTGCACATGCATCTGGCTTTTCTCGCGATCGGTCGGCGCCGGCAGCGCCACCACGCGAAAGACTCGCGGGCTGACACGTTCGGTCAATGCCTTGATGGTCCCGCCCTTGCCTGCGCCATCGCGGCCTTCGAAAACGATGCAGACCTTGACGCCTTTGGCGATCACCCATTCCTGCAACTTGACCAGTTCGACGTGCAGTTTGCGCAACTGCTCAAGGTAATCCTTGTTCTTCAGCTTCGGACTTTCAGGCGCCGTGGCGGCCTTCTTTTTACCTTTTGCCATGACCTTGGCCTCTCTCCAATAAATGCAGAAACAGAGTGTTGATTGACGGGACAAACCAGACACGTGAGGTTAGTTCATGCCGTGCTGATTGCCATTGCCGGACAAAAAGCCAAATTGCCATGTGTTTCCTTCGTTCTTTATTGCGTCGCACTGTTCATTGCCCTGCCCTTGTCTGCCTGGAGTTTTCGCGATGTCCGCGTCCAAATCCCTGCCCACCGCCCTGCTCGGCCTGGCCCTCGCCTGCCCGGCAATGGCCGAGACTCAAGGTCTGGAACTGGGGCAAGTGCTGATTTCGGCCGACGAGCAAAGCGCTTCAGACGCGAGCGTCGAAGAAGCCAAAACCCGTCTGGAACAAGTGCCCGGCGGCACCAGCGTGGTCGACATGCGTCAGCCATTGCAGGGCCGTGTGGCGAGCAATCAGGATGTGCTGGCGTATCAGCCCGGGGTTTATGCGCAGTCGGCGGGCAACGAAGGCGTGAAAATCTCGGTCCGCGGTTCGGGCATCAATCGCGCGCCGGGCGCCCATGCCTCGGGGCTGTACACCATGCTCGACGGCCTGCCGCTGACCGGACCGGGTGGCACGCCGTATGAATTGCTCGAGCCACTGTGGGTCGAGCACGTTGAAGTACTGCGCGGCGCCAACGGCTTTGATCGCGGTTCGCTGGCACTGGGCGGCGCCATCGATTACGTCAGCCACACCGGTTACAACGCGCCAAAACTGCAAGTGCGCTACGCCCCCGGCAGCCACGGCTATCAGCAGCGTCAGGTCAGTTCCGGGCAAGTGCTCGGCGATTTCGATTACTACGTGTCGCTGACCGATTCCAACGCCGATGGCTATCAGGATCACTCCGCGAGCGAGAGCAAAGGCGTGATCGCCAACTTCGGCTATCGCTTCAACCCGAACCTGGAAACCCGCTTCTATTTCCGCTACCGCGAGACCGACAACGACCTCGCCGGCCGCGTGACCAAGCACTCCATCGAACACTCGCCTCGCGCGGCCAACCCGTCCTATGTGGCGCGCGACGACAGCCGCAAACAGCCGGGCAGCACCTTCATCGGCAACAAGACCACCTATTACATCGATGACGATTCGAGCATCCAGACCGGCCTCGTTTATCACGACTATCCGATGGACCTGCGCGAAGGCCCGAACCGCTTGAAGGTCGCCTACACCGACGTCAGCGGCACTTTCGACTACAAACGCCGCGACACGATTTTCGGCATGGAAAGCCGCAGCAACGTCGGCCTGCGCGTGACCAAACATCTGCCCAACGACGGCGCCAGCGAGTCTGTGCGAGTTCCCTCCGGCAACACCGCCAGCTACCTGCCCGGTACTCGCATGCGCAACTTCACCTATCAGGGTTCGGACACCGTTCTGCACTTCGGCAACGACCTGGAAATTGCCGACGACCTCTGGCTGACCACCGGTCTCGCCGCCATCTACACCCGCCGCGAAAGCGCCGTGACCTACCCGCAAAGCGGCGGCAAAACCAGCATGAACGACTGGGATTACGCGCCGCGCCTCGGCCTGCGCTACCAGATCACCCCGGACCTGCAAGTGTTCGGCAACCTCAGCCGCTCGGTTGAGGCGCCGCATCCGTGGTCGCTGATCTACAGCTCCAACGTGCGCTTCCCGGCGGGTAATGGCGCCGCAACCGGCACGCAGAAAGACCCAATCGAATTGCAGAACCAGACCGCGACCACGCTGGAGCTGGGCAGTCGTGGCGACAGCGCCGTCGGCGAGTGGAGTCTGGCGTGGTACTACGCGCAGGTACGGCATGAACTGCTGTCGGTGCTGCCCGATGCCACCGCCGTCACCCCGTACGAACTCAACGCCAGCCCGACCGTGCACCAAGGCGTTGAAGCGAGCCTGAACAGCAAACTCTGGTCGGCGGCCGATGGCCGTCAGTTGAGCTTGCGTCAGGCGTATACCTTCAGTGATTTCCACTATCGCGATGATGATCGTTTCGGCGACAACCGCCTCCCCGGCCTGCCGATGCATTACTACCAGGGTGAGTTGCGTTACGACTGGCCGCAGGGGTTCTTTGCGGCGGTGAATACGCAACTGGTGTCCAAAGTGGCGGTGGATTACGCCAACAGCTACTACGCCGATCCGTATGCACTGTTCGGCGCGACGCTGGGTTACAACGCGCCGAAGGGAGACTGGCAGACGTGGGTGGATATGCGCAATTTGACCAACAAACACTACGCGGCAACGGTCACGCCGGGGTATGACGACAAAGGACTGGATGCGGCGCGGTCTACGCCGGGTGAAGGGATGGGGGTTTATGTCGGGGTGTCGTGGAGTTTGCTCTAAGTCTACGAAGGACGGGCCTGTTTATGATCGCGGTGTGTCAGGTGACTATGATGCAATGCATTCCGGCCTCTTCGCGGGCAAGCCACATTCTCACAGTTTTTTGTGGGATGCCGTTCTTGTGAACATGCCGAATAACCTTGTGGGAGCGGGATCACCCGCGAAGACGGATGTTCATTCAGCATAAAACGATTATGCGAAGCATTGATTGCGAAGCCTAGAGGAATCAGCTGCTGACGAGAGCCAGGTACCGGCACAGATTTTTAGTACCTGGCTTCTGAGTTAGCGGCGCCTAACTCCCTTTTGGCAGTTCTTCGTCAGTACGAAGCTGCTCTCCTTCAAGCGGCGGTGTTTCAGTACGCTGTTCCTCCAGCGTTCCTGCCGTGTCATCTTTTGCACTATCAATCTTAGGTTCGCTGCTTGATGTGTTCATCGACGCGCTTAGTACATCCGGCGTCTTAGCAAGATTTTTTTGAACGTTCAATGAAGTAACGTTCGTGTTAATCGTAAGTGCCATGATGTATCTCCCTTTTCATGAATAAAACATTGGTGAAACACCATGCTCTAGCAGTTTATTCGCTTCGGATACTGTAAGAAGTAACAGGTTTTCAGACCTTTATGCGCTATACCGTATTTAGAAATGTTCTGTCCCGATAAGTGATAGCGATTCGCTGATTAGCGTTGATTGATGGCAGTCGCGGTCGAGATCACCCATCGAGAAAGTCAGACAGGGAAGTTTTCTCAAATCCAGGATTTCCACCCGTGTTTTTACTGGTTTCCCGCCCGTCCAAATTGGAGCCACATATCAACCAGTGGCTCCCTGAAGAAACGGGCTCAACCCAGCCGCATCGACAGCTCAATATCATCCGCAAACGGCACAGACAAATACCCGTTCTGCGGCGCCCGCACGTAGGCCAGGTACTCCGGGCAATAGTCAGTGTTGTCCGCCACCACCAGCGCCCCCGGTTTCAGGTGTTTTTCGACCAGACTCAACACGTCGCCATACAACGCCTTGGCTCCATCGAGCAGGAGCAGATCAACCGATTCCGGTAGATCCGTTGCCAGCGTCACCAGCGCGTCCCCTTGGCGAATCTGCACCAGATCACTGACGCCACCTTCAACAAAATGATGCCGAGCCATTTCAACTTTCGACAGTTCGAACTCACTGCCGATCAGCACACCGCCACCGTTATCGCGCAGTGCCGCCGCCAAATGCAGGGTGGAGAGACCGAACGAGGTGCCGAACTCGACAATCGCCTTGGCCTTGATGTTGCGCGCCAGCATGTACAGCAGTTTGCCTGTGTCGCGGGAGACCGGCAGCCACAGGTCTTTGAGCATTTCATAGAGTTTCAGGTACTCGGTTTTGCTGTGCATAAGGCGCTCGCGTTCATCGCCTGACACCGTTTCCAGCACCGGGCTGGTGGCGGCGCCGGCTTGAGCGTAGAGGCGTTCGATCAGGCTTGCGAGAGGTTCAGTGGTCAAGGTTGTCATGATTGCTTTCCGTCAGTCGGGAACTAGAATGCGAGCAATTCGTCGCATTTAAATGATGCGAGCGATTCGCTTCTTGCGCTATTCGCATTCCCCTCTGACGTCCGAGCTGCCCATGACCCACCGCCAGACTGCCCGTATTTCCTCACGCAAACAGCCGCAGCAGGCACGCTCCAGCGAACTGGTGGCGGCTATTCTGCAAGCGGCTATTCAGGTTTTGAGCGAGCACGGCGCCACTCGCTTTACCACCGCACGGGTCGCGGAAAAGGCTGGCGTGAGCATCGGTTCGCTGTATCAGTACTTCCCCAACAAAGCCGCAATCCTGTTCCGCTTGCAGAGCGATGAGTGGCTGCACACCACCCAGATGCTGCAGCGAATTCTGCAGGAGTTTGAACAGCCGCCACTCCAACGCCTGGGTACGCTGGTGCAGGCATTCATTCGTTCAGAGTGCGACGAAGCGCAGATGCGCGGCGCGTTGAACGACGCCGCCCCGCTCTACCGCAACGCCCCCGAGGCCCACGCAGTGCGTGCGGCCGGGCGGCAGATTTTCGCGACATTCATGGAAGAGTTACTGCCCGAGGTCCGTGAGCAGATCCGTACCGCAGCGTGCGATTTGATCCTGACCACGCTCAGTTCGGTCGGCAAGGATTTTTCCGGCAGCCCGCGTACCGAGGAGGAAATCTCGGTATGCGCCGACGGGCTGGCGGATATGTTCAGCGCCTATGTACTGGCGCTGAATGAGCGGCGTGCACCGCTCACGCGCGCTTCGGCAGCTTCCAGTTCGGCCGAATGAAATGGCAGGTGTAGCCATTCGGAATACGCTCAAGGTAATCCTGATGCTCCGGCTCCGCTTCCCAAAACGGCCCCGCCGGTTCGATTTCAGTCACCACGCGGCCCGGCCACAGTTTTGACGCGTCGACATCGGCAGCCGTGTCCTCGGCGATATCGCGCTGCGCTTCGCTGAGGTAGTAAAGCGCCGAGCGATAGCTGCGACCGAGGTCGTTGCCCTGGCGGTTTGGCGTGCTCGGGTCGTGGATCTGGAAGAAGAATTCAAGGACCTGTCGATAGCTGATCACGGCAGGATCGAAGGTGATTTCGATGGCCTCAGCGTGGTCGCCATGGTTGCGATAAGTAGCGTTGGGCACATCACCGCCGGTGTAACCGACGCGGGTCTGCAACACACCGGGATAGCGCCGCAGCAGATCCTGCATGCCCCAGAAGCAACCGCCGGCGAGGATGGCGGTTTCGGTTTGAGTGGTCATGGCGTGTCGTTCCTTTCGCCAGGGTTGGGTGTAGAGACTGATATGGGGGCGTGTTGGCCGATTCCAACGGGGTGCGCAGAGCACCGGTATTTAAACGCTTGATCTCAAATCCGACCGTGACTACGGCTTAGAAATTGCCGGAAGGCTTATCTCAGACATAGGTTCCGGAACAACGGTTTCGTACCCTTTTAAATGCTCCATCAGTTGCTGGTATTTCTGGAGAGGAATGGTTCTGGCCGGTTTTTGCAAATCGTTGCCGAAGAAGTTCTCCCAATGCCCAATCAGCACCTTTTTCGGCCGTGTGACACGCAGCAGTCCAATAGGGTAGTACGCGACTTTGTCCCAACTGGCAGCACAGAGAATTTCAACATCAAAGCCTTTACTGTCGGCAATGACGGGAGGAAATCCCCACGGTGGTTCAGCGGCGCTGTCCTGATAATGAATGCGATAAACCGGTCGCCCGCTATCGTCGAGCAGATCAATCACCCACGCCAACGTCTTGTGCCCGTTCTTCCAGTCGAAGATAGAGGTTGGGATCTGCTCAAGATCCCTGTCATAGCCCCCTGGTAAAAGGTTCTGACCGAAAATGTGTGGCGCATGCATGCTCTCGACAGGCATTGCGCGAATCCTTCCGCGTGGCATGCCACCCGGTAGATCCAGAGGGTTTGCGCCATCCCTCACATATTGGCCTGACGAATAGAACCATGTGCCGGGCCAGCCCGGGTCTTTGTGATTGCTGATTTGCGCGCGGCCCGGCACCACTGTGGTCGGTTTAGGAGTGTAAGCCTGCAAAATATGACGGACCGTTTCCGACCCGTAGATCACCGCATTGGGTGCCTGGACATTAACTACGCGAGCGACGTCGAGCAGGTGATCGTAATGTGCGTGGCCGACCAACAGCATGGTCACATACTGTGCGTCCGGCATGTTTCGATCAATTTTCTCCGGGTCGGACTCTACCGTCAGAGGAGGAACTCCCAGAATCCCCAACGTCGCGGGATTAGTGAAAGACGGTGCCAATAACAGCCCTTCATCTTTCCAGCGCAACAGCCAGCCACCAACACCCAGGAACTTGATTTTCGGCTCGGGCAGGTTGTGCTCATCGGTTACCCGCAGCCCTTGTTGCCTGGGTGCATAGGTACACGCAGTCAGCGTCAGCAAGATAAGCAAAATGAGTGTGCGCATAATCGAGGCATCCTCGATGCAGCTATCATTGGTTGCCATCAACCAGGCACTTACCTCGCGGGAAATGCCTGGCAGTCACGCCGCCTAAAGCCGTTATCGAACCCGGCTCAGATTTTCCCTTTTAACGCCGGTTTGGTCGAGTCGTCTGTGGTTCTGAAGATGCTGAACTCGATAGGTTTACCACTGGCAACGGTGATACTCATGACGTTCGAGTGGGCACCATAGAAAGTGTTTTTCCTGATCGTAGACTTGTATTGAAACCCTGCCCCGGTCACCGTCTTGGGTGACTCGTAGTAAAACTCCAGAGGCAGGCTGGGCGTAAATTGATTGATGGGGCTCGACATGAGTTCATGAACAACGACTTTGTTTCCTGAACTGTCTGTTATATCCATGTCGGCGCAATACGAGGTGTGCATGTCGCCCGTAAGGAATACCACATCGGTGATCCCATTCTTCAGAATGTGTCCGAGGATCTTTTCTCGTTGAACCTTGAAAGCCGGGTCACACCATTTGTCCTTTTCCGGATTCTTTACTTCCCCCACGAAAGGCACACTGGTAACGATGAATTGGGGGCTGCTCTTGTGCTGAGTCAGCCAGTTGAGCAGGCTTTTGAGTTGCTTGTCGTCAATCATCTGCTCAAGTGCTGCGATGCGTGAAGTGCGCGTATCCAGCACGAAGAATTGAACGTCGCCATAGCTGAAAGCATAAAAGTACTGGTCTGGCGATCCCAGCGTGACCGGGTTGTGCGAGTGCTGGAATTCCCAATAGGTCTTGAGTGCGATACGCGGCAAGGTACTACCGAGTTCTCCGCTACCGTGCTCGTAGTTATTAATGATCTCGTGATCATCCAGAATCATGTAATGCGGCAATTCAGTGAGTACTTTTTTCGCCGGAATGCAGTCGTCCCAGGCGTCCAGATACTTGTCCCGAAAGTGCTCCAGACTGGCCTCAGGCTTGAAAGGAATATCGGCATAGATCTGATCGCCTGCATGGATCATGAAGCGAGCCTGCGTTTTTGCCGCCACTCTGGAGATCGTTATCCAGGACTGATCCGGTCGTTCCAGAATTCCCAATGAGTGCAGGTTGCAAGAGCCCAGCAAAAAGGTGAAGGGTTGCTTGGCGGTTTTCGGAAAGGTTTTGAAGCCACCTTCGGCGTATGCATCCCTGACGCGTGCATCGACCGGATCTTTGAGCGTTTTCCCGAAGGCTATCTTGACCTTGTAATCAGTGTCGGCAGCCAATCCAGTGAACTCATGAACGTGAGTAAAAAACTCGGATTCTTCGGTAATTATTGAACGCTCATCCATTATTTTCTTGTTGGCATGATTGATCAATTGGACGAAAACCACCGGCCAGCGCGCTGATGCTCTCACCCAGACCTTGGCGGAAGTGTCTGTCGTGTGTCCCAGAATAAGCCTTGGCATTTGAATATTCCTTTTGTAGACGGTCCCTAGCTTTCCCGGTCGTTGTGGACCAGGTTCACAGGCGCTGAGGATGCTACGAATCGAACGGCTTGTTCTGATGAGCAAATGGTTTCGTTACATGGTCAAATGCGCGCTTGGGTGGATTGTAGATTCCCGTATGGTTTGTGCCAGTTTGCTGCGAAAAGCACCATTTGTACCGTAGGGCCAGCGCGAAGGCCTTTAACGTCGAAACAATCTTATTCTCTAAAAGCAGATCGCATTCAGGCAGCGAGCTGCTTTACTCCAATGACGGACAGGCATCGGAGGCGAATATGGCGAGCAAGGTAGTGGATCTTGTAAGGGGCAGTTCGTTTTTTAAAACTGCTGCCGGAATGCATCGAAATCCATTGGGGCTCATTGCATTATTCATCATCTCGGTTTATGCAATCGGAGCGCTCGTTGTTGCATTTGGCAACGACAAGTTCTATGGGGCTCCAAGCCACCCGGTGATTTTGTTCATGGCGACCTTTCCCGTTGCCGTGCTTTTCGTTTTTTACTTACTGGTTGCGTACTACCACACCCACCTCTATGGGCCTGGCGATTTCATCAACCAGGATCATTTCTTTTTAGGAGCAACCCCAAAAGCACTAAAAGGACTTACGACAGGCGCCGCTATTTCCGGAACACCGATACCAGCGAACGAGTCGGACATTTCAGCCCTGAATGCTGCATACGAACGCATGATCGACTTTGGCTTCATTCTCCTTCATCAATCGGAGACTCTTCGCCCTAGAACTACTCCAGGAAGCGGGTTGTTCAAAGTAAGGGTCTGGATAGAACCCATGGACCGAGAAAACAATCTTGCTGAAATTGAGTCGGTTACCTACCGGGTCTGGGAAGATTTCCCGCAATCCGTAATCGCTTCTTCAGATCAGAAATCGTCTTTTGACCTCTGGTTAAAAATCTACGGAGAGTTTCCGGTATTGGCCGTGGTGAGGAAGACAAATGGCGAGACGTTCCATTTGATGAGGCACATCGACTTACCAGGTCGGCCTATGGATTGACGGAGAAAAGCCAAGTCGACATCGGCTTTGATGTACTGTTCACCCAACGTCTACCGCCGAAAACAGCTGCATCACCACCGTCTAAACCGCCGACTTCGAAAAACTCCGCGCCTTCATGCCACCCGAAGTCCTCACCACCATACTCCCCCCTGCAAATTTGACCCGGTCGGGGCCTGATCGCGCTCACCGCGTACACCTGCGATTACTGCGACAACGACGCCTACAACCAAATCGCCGTGTCGATCGTCACCAGCAAACCCGCCATGCCTCCAGCCGAAACTCGGACGCGGTGACGATTACTGTGGGCGATGAGAGTTTGTCGAATTATCTGCGGGCGTCGGGGCTGGGGAAAAACGCTGAAGAATGAGTATGTGCCGTCATTTCAGAGTGCACTGTACGCCCCCAAATCCCTTGTGTTGCTCGATGCGCGCAAACCCAAGGAATTGACCGAAACGAGCGTAGGCTCCTGGCTGACCGGGAGAAGTTTATCGCCAATCCAAAAACCAAGACTGAAGAACTGCTGGTGAATGCGTAACATAGACGAAGAATCAAGACCAAGGAAACGATATGCCGCTGCTCACACGGGACCCTTTCGACCTTGTTGCTGCGCTAGGCGTGATCCCTGATCACGATGAATATGAAACTTCCCATCAGTACTTGATCGAACAGGGTTCCATCAGCCTGAAGCTGACAATATGGCAATACGATTCGGATGTAGAGATTCAGGTGTGGGAAAGATCGTTACCCAACCCCATTATCAAATACGCAATGCTGGGTTGCCCCGGTATCCGGGTTATTGATGATAAACGTGGGAAGTTTGTTGAGTTTGCCGCGTCAAATACCTTCACCGGACGATATGACGGGCACTCAGTCATTCCCTTTGGCCTGAGGTTGTGGGTGGATCCGCAGATCTTTCTGGAGCCGTTCAGCTATCCAGCGGCTTAGGTTCAACAGCGTTTAAATAGGGCTGGCGCGAAGTGGGCCTTCAGCATCCCCAAGGCTGGCGATAACCTGCTTGGTGGTTCAGTCGGATGTGAGCATTTCCGCACAGATCTACCTGCCAATCTTCTATTGATTATGGACACTCCAATGCTTCACCGTATCCACGCCGATTATCACCAGGCGAAATGCAACCGTAGCGCCTGCGCCTGGCTGTTTATCGACGGCATCCCCATCGAGCAATGGCTCAATGGGCATCTCGAATATCCCGACCTCGACTTGAATGGTCTGTCGTTGATGTGGTTGCTGGACGAGGAAGAAGACGCCCTCGCCCAACGCCGTTTCGCGCCTGCAGAACACGGTTCGTCCACGCTTGTACCGCTGCTGGTCTGCAGCGATGACATGAACTTCGATTGCTTTGTGCTGATGACCGAACAGGTGATTGATGGCGACACTTTGCACTGGCGTCGGTTTGGCTTGAGCATTTCCAGCGGCCTGGAGGTCGGCATCAGCACGCGGTGGGACGCCGATAGCCGCCCGGCCAGTTTTTCCCTGGCACAGTTTCGCGGCGCGCTGGAGGATTTTTACAGGCTGATGAAAGCCGGGGGCGCCGAGTAACGAATGGGGCTTGCCAGCTTTCTGCGTCACCACCGCCCAACACGTCCGGGCATCAGTGCCCGGAAACCGCAGCCGCTCCAGCAATACGCGGTCCCGACTTGAACCCGTGCATCCGTGCGCCAAAGGCAATTACGAACCCCAGGATCACCAGCACCACCATGGCCCAGGGAAACGAGGCGACGCCCCAGCGGTCGAGCAACACCCCGCCGACCACCCCGCTGCCAGCAATCGCGCTGTTCCAAGCCACCACATTCAACGACAGCGCGACATCGGCGCCGTCACCGGCAGCATCCGCCAGTGCCGTCTGCAACAAAGTCGCCGCGCCGCCAAAACTCAATCCCCACACCGCCACGCCGATGTAAATCACCTGCGGCACATGCCCCATAAATCCCAGCACCACGCAAACACCAGCGAAGGTAGCGAGGCTCACCCACACCGTTTTGCGCAACAGCGGCTCAACCAGTTTCGCGGTCAGCCAGATCCCCGCCAACGCTGCGAGACCAAACACCAACAACACCAGATCTACACGATCCGCCAGCCCCGCCGGCGCCACAAACGGTGCGATGTAGGTGTAGAGAATGTTGTGCGCCAGCATCCAGCTGATCACCACCGCCAGCACCGGCCGCACACCCGGCGTGGTCAACACGCGGCGCAACGACAGACGCTGATGCGCAGGCTGCGGCGGATAATCCGGCACCTTCACCAACACCCAAACGATCAGTATCAACGTCAGGGCCGACATCAGGCCAAACGTCGTACGCCACCCGACCAGGCCGCCCAGCCAAGTGCCGAGCGGCACGCCCAGTGACAGGGCAATCGGCGTGCCGACCATGGCCAGTGCCAACGCCTTTCCCTGCTGATCCGGCTCGACCATGCGTCGCGCATAACCAGCCAACAGACTCCACGCCAACCCTGCCGCCACCCCCGCAAAGAAGCGCGCTACCAGCGTCACACCATAGTTCGACGACAGCGCCGTGATCGAGTTGAACAGCAGAAAACCGACAATCGTCAGCAACAGCACATTGCGCCGACGCCAGCCGCGCGTGGCAATGGTCATCGGGATCACCGCCAGCACCGAGCCCAGCGCATACGCGGTGACCATCTGCCCGGCCATCGAAGGCGAAATCGCCAAGCCTTCGCTGATCAGCGGCAACAGCCCGGCGGGCAGGGTTTCGGTGACGATGCAAATAAAACCGGTCATGGCCAGCGCCAACAGCGCGCCGATGGGCAGGCGTTTGGGCGCTGCCGATAGAGTCATTGAGGGTGTCACGGAAAACTCCTTGAGTTTGGAAATTCAGACTTGCGTACCGATCGATATAAAATACTGGCGGCAGTCGAGGCACGTTGTCAACGACTTATGTATCGACTAGTATCCAAATCACTTTCCGAGGAGTTTCAGCTATGGCCAGAACCGGCCGCCCCCGCGCATTCGATCGCGACGACGCCGTCGACCAGGCCATGCAATTGTTCTGGCAACACGGCTACGACTCGACATCCCTTTCACTGTTGAAGGCTGAACTGGGCGGCGGCATTTCCGCGCCGAGCTTCTACGCCGCGTTCGGCTCCAAAGAAGCCCTGTTCGACGAATGCGTGCAGCGTTACTTGGCGACCTTCGCCCAGGTCACCGAATGCCTGTGGGACGAGACCCTGCCGCCCCGCCAAGCCATCGAAACCGCCCTGCGTCAGTCAGCACGCATGCAGTGCGACGACGGCCACCCGAAAGGCTGCATGGTCACCCTCGGCGTCATGAGCGCCCCGAGCCCGGAAAACGCCCACGTCGCTCAAGCCCTCACCCACTCCCGCGCCCGAACCCGCGCGGGGATTGTGGCGTGTGTCGAGCGCGGTGTGAGTGAAGGGCTGTTAGCCGACGACACGAACGCAGCCGCGATGGCGACGGTGTTCGACAGTTTCCTGCAGGGGATTTCCATCCTTGCTCGGGATGACACGCCGATTGAGAGCATTGATGCGGCGATTACGCAGGTGATGCGGACGTGGGATGTGATGGCGAAGAGTTGACGTCTACATTGCACCCACCTAATCTGCGCCCATCTCGCCCAAGGCAGTACGCGGTCCTAACCATCCAGGACACGCCAAACCCTTGGGCGTTTTCTTATCAAAAAAATGCAGGCCTAAAGCGGATGATCTGCGAGCCTCACTCGTAAAACTTCCCAGCCAACAAAATCTCCGCGCACCGTTGCCAGACATTAGAAACGGCAGCATCCGCCTGAGCATTCCTCGAAGTAGCCATCGCCCAAGCAGCCGCAGCATCAAGAAACGTATCGACCGATCCATTTTCCCAGCCTAACGCACCCGCCTGATAAGCAGACGATGGTGTCGCCTTCTCCAGTGCCCGCTCGCGGGAGAAATCAGCACCCAGCGCCGCGACGAAATCGATGAACGATTGCTCATCGGTGACACGTTCCAGCAACTCATCAAGATCTACAGACATAGCCATCCTTGCGTTGAAAGGTTAGTGTCGAGCAGCACGCGATAATCACATGATGCCCCATCGCTAAGCGACCACCTCAACATAACTCGACTCCCCACCACCCTCGCCCCCCGACAACCCCCCCCACACAAACCGCAATGTCGTCCGCCCCGTCTCATCAATACCCACCACACCCCGCGACCAACCCGCCCGGATCTCGCCATCCGTGGTGATGCACTGATAATGCAGCTCGATACTATCCGGCCCGGTCACCCGCCCAACCTGGTTGCCCAGGCGAATATGCCCTCCCGCATAAGTCCCCCACACCGCCGCGCCTTCGACGAAGTATTCAAACACCGTGCGCGCATCGGACAAGCCCTGAGCGTTATTCGCTACGGAAAACCGGCGGTTGTGCAAACGCTCGGTGACTTGCGAAAAAGCAGATTCCATAACCACACATCCTTAGTCGAGAAGATCCATTCCAGCCTTCGCGCATCCTAATCCATTACCTTCTCGCAGCAAGGCTCTACAGCCGTTTTCTGCCAACCCGACCGCACTGCACGTTTGACGGTCCTACCCGCCCCACCTAGTCTGCCCAAAACACCCTGACAGCCAAAACCGAGTTCACGAGAGGCAAGATGAGCAACTTCCCAATCGTCGCCACCGTTCTCTCGATGATCCTCGGGCTCTCCGTCACCCGCCTGCTGCTCGGCGCATTGACGGTGTTCCGCATCCGCCGCGTCGCCAAGCCAGATTGGGTGGCACTGGTCTGGGCGGTGATGCTGTTTACCATGCAGCTGCAATTCTGGTGGGCCGTCAACGCACTGTCGGCGGTGAAACAGAGCTTCTCGTTTCTCGAATTTCTACTGCTGGTGATGCTGACACTGTCGCTGTTCGTCACGGCGGCGTTGCTGCTGCCGAGCCGCAGTGAGGATGAGCAGCACGGGTTGCGCGTGTACTTCGAACAGGATGGGCGCTATGCATTGCTGTCGCTGTCCACGTATCTGTGCTTGGGGCTGATCGTTAATGTCACGTTGTTTGAGGCATCGCCGGTGGCGCTTTGGGGTTTGCTGGATGTGATCATGATTGTGTTGCCGATTGGCGCGTTTATGGCTCGGTCGCGTAAAGCGTATGCGGTGATTACGCTGATTTATGTGCCGATTAATGTGATCGATACGCTGATTTCGCTGGCGAATTAAGTCCCCCTTTAGCGACGGGACTTGCTCCGATGGATCGCGAAACGGCTCTCGCTCCCCAGTCCATAAAGACATCGAAAAAACAGCGCGAACTGTCCTGTTGAAGCAATTCCCGGACTTTGTTTAAAGACACCCCAAGTTACGTCATCCCAACCTACAACGCCTTGCGCCGTTGCCTACGACTACGCCAGAATCCGCCGGCTTGTGCGCCTTGGATGCGGGTTCTATTGTGGGTCGGTCACTGAATAGCAGTGATCGGGTTTGGTAGCCCGTGTATACAAGGTGCGCAATTTCACTATTGGCGAAAGTCTTCGCCTGGCTTTTATGGTGGTCATGCGCAGGGCGCTTTCGAGCGCGCCGGTTTTCCTTGTGTCCCGGTCTACCAACCTGTGCATGGCCGCCACCCATCGTTTGGTAGCGAGAGGGTGATGGCTCCTTTTTAAGCGACACAAGGAGTTACATCATGTTCAAAATCACACCGAATCCGCCAGAAATTGATCCGATCTCGGGCGACGAATCCCCAGACGCAAAGAAATTCAACGAAGCCGTCGATCGCGCCCTCTCCCACTACCTTGGCCCCGCCCCGGAAATCATGCTCACCCCGTACCAAACCAACACGATGTTTATTGCCAATCCAAAAACCAAGACTGAGGAGTTGCTGGTGAACGCCAGTGAATCGCTCGGCTCGGCCTCTGTAATGCTGGGCGATGTAATCGGTCTGGTTCACGGACCGGCACGCAAGACACTGCAAGGCATTGCGCAGGTGGTAATGCTTGGGGAGTTGGCGGTGAATCGGGCGTTGGATAACGTAGTGCCGACGGAGTAACGAAAAAACCTCCATGACGGTTGGGATGCCGTCATGGAGGTTGATCAGACAGGCCCACCAAGACAGAAACAAATCCGTCCACTTTTCCAACCTAATAGGCTATGTCCTTGAAGCTCGTTAATGAATCAGCAGCGAGACTTACCGCACCACTAAAACGCGCGGATAAGTAGGTGTCGCTGAGCTTCCTCAAGCATTTCGCCCATTTGGTTTATGGTTAAGTGTCGTATGAATAAATTGGCCTCTAGACTGTCCGGGGGCAGTGAATGCTTCCCACACGTGCGGGGGACAAGCTGAGTACCACCATTCCACTCCATTGGGAAATCTGACATAAATGATTTCCGAACTCGCATCATATCTTTCTGCAACTATTCGAGTTGAACCAAAAACAGCAATCCATTCAGTCATCTTCAGCCTCGTATGTGCCGCGCCATGCGGCTAATGGTTCACTTACATTTGGAAGATGCGGAGCTTGACGCCAAGACTCAAGAGAGGGGTCTTCTGCCCGCGGCATTGGATTAGGTTTATCTAACATCGCTCGAACCGGCAGTACAAGCGCTTCTCCGCTGACTATAGCTTCTCCCGTCCGCAATGACGGTAAAACCGATGCCAACCCTGCCACGCTATCAGGTAATGCAGCACGAATTGCTCCTTGATCTCCTGCGTTCGTAAGTCGAAGCGCAATTATCGTTCCACACTGTGCTAGCGCTGTTTCCGGGAGTTCAGTTGGCCGCTGGGTCACCAACAGCAAACCAACACCGTATTTACGCCCCTCTCGTGCTATCCGATTAGCTGAGTCTCGCGTAACAGCACTCGCAGATGCTCCGAGATAACGATGCGCTTCCTCCAATACGATTAAAACCGGACTTGGACGGCCAATTCCAGGTCCCTCCGGCTCACTTCGCAACGCGACTTCGAACAGCATATTTAAGATGACGCCGATTGCGAGGTCTGCAGCTTCGGCAGGAACCCCACTGAAATCTAGTACCGATATTGCACGATTCCCACCTAACCAATCTTGCATCACTTCTACCAGTGGATCAGTGCCAACTGGATCACCCGCAGGCTCTTGAAAAAAGCGTAGACGAGGGTCAAGTAGCCCTAAACGGATTAGATCGGGTGTTGAACCGTAGACTCCGAATGTAGGACCTTGATGAGGCGGTTGCCCTCCAGGTCCATATGGTTCGAATTGGGCCGATCGCAACGTCGCAGCATCACCCGAATCAAGCTGGCACACTGTTCCGGGATCCGATTTCACTCGGCGAGTCTCACGATTTTCTGAGTCCAGTTGGTGCCAAATTGGACGGATATCAAATGGAATTGGCGTATCGGCAGTGACGGCATTTGGATCAAGAGTTAACCAGCTTGAATTGGCAACAAACTCTCGACGGGCCTGCGCCACGAGCTCGTTAAATCGATTGGTGAATGTCGGGCCGCCTAGCACACCGGCAAATATTCTAACTATGTCACTTGCGGGCAATGCCCAATATGGAACCCTGAGGCGGTTCATATCGTCAGCGAGCACACTACGAACGGAAGAGCTTTCCGCAAGAGCGCGTGCATATTCTCCGTGAGGATCTACAACTACGATATTGGCTGCGTCCCAGCCGCCTCTAATAAAACTTTGCAGTAGAGATGCCACCACGGTCGTTTTGCCGGATCCTGTTGATCCGACTACCGCGGCATGTCGCACGACCAGTTTTTTTGCATCAAGGCAAATAGGGACATCTTCGGCTGCAGACAAACACCCTAACCGTAAGTGTTCATTATCCGCATGAGGAAAAATTGCGGCGAGTTCTTCAGGCGTCGCGAAATGGACTGGATCATCGAGTCCGGGAAATACACCAACGCCTCGTTGAAACCTACCCGTCGCTCGATCAATCTCTCCGAGTAATTGAATCTCCAACCAACGCTCGTCACGCTCGATAGCATCGGAAAGAGCTACTTTCCCCACAAGTTCTGCGATACCCACAAGAGTAACGGTAGCAATAAGATCGATAAGGCCCTGAGGAATTCGAACAAGCGATCCAATTTGCCCAATAGGTTGAAGTCGCCCCCGGTAGATGGGTGCCACTCCAGCGAGATTAGGATCAAGTGCAACTATTACCGTAGCACCAAGAACATTTTTGACCTTGCCTATGCATGTCGGATCCTGCCATGACATGCTCATTCTCCTGCGCCTATATTTTGAATTTCCGCTGCAGCCTGTAATATTCTTTCCAACCGAATATCACTATCAAAATCACGATTAGTACTCTTTGCCAGATACTCTGCCAGCTTACTAAAGTCTCCAAGCAAGAACGAGCCACCTTCATATATACCTGGGCATTCTTCTTCGATTTCCTGCCAGTTGGCCCTTACTGCACCAATGATTGCCTCTTGATTGCCTAGAACCTGAAGATTTGGCGTCAAAAGTGCTCGCGCTGCCAGAATATCTGGAATGACTGAATAACAGAAAACAACTATTTCTGTGCGTTCACGTCGCATCGCGGCGTCGAAGATCAGTTCGTTCAAATGCGCGTCTCCGAACGAATATCCTGCAACTAAAACAAGTGTTTCTGGTTGATGAAACGCTCGACGCATACGATCCTGAAGAACAAGAAAAGGTACACGCCTAGATTCTTCATATTTTGTATCAGACGGATATATCGCTGCCGCCATTTCATTACTGACTGGCTGACCTACCCGAACAATTTGACGATCATTTTCCCAGGCCCAATTTACGGAACCGTGTAACTTCCACAAGCGTGAAAAAAAGGCTGGAATACCTTCTACTTCAGATCCTGGACGAACCTCAACCAAGTCCGTCTGGAAGCGAGCTCGCAAATTTCCAATAAACCCGTCAAAATAAGGAACTTGCATTTCCTCAAGTGAGGTTTCCAGTAAGAGATCATAATTAACAGTAAAAATCTCTACTGGCATGTGGTAATTTGCGCGGGCAAGCCAAGCAGCAAAATACCTACTAGGAGTAAGGTTGGCGCTAGAAACATCCAACTCATTAATAATTATTCGACAGATGGCTAAATCCAAGTCTAATGCCGTTTGAGCAGTAAAGTTATCTAAAGTCTGATCATTGTCTAAAAGTGCAGATATACGCCTGAGTCTGCTAAGACCCTGCTCCAAATTCCGATTTGTTAGCAGTCTCGTTAACTGGTCTTTTTGGTCATTATTGAGCTCTGCAAGCACTCGCTCCTGTAACTGGGCAATATCTGGCAAGCCACATGCCTTTGAAGTTCCAGCTCCAAAAAAAGTGCATACGTGCCGGGAGCGCGTTGCCAATTTCGCCCCTAAGCCAGTAACAAATCGTAAGGGATCGTGAGTGACCATATCTGCACCAAGTCCTTGAGGATTTAGGCAGACTAGACCACATATTAGAGGTGTGAAGTGATAATCGGAATATTTTAGTCGAGCATGAGAATTTTTTTACGATTCAGGTAGCCTTGCTGGCTCTACTGCGTTGATATTAATCACTATTTAACGTTACACAAACTTTCCCACTAACGCACAATCCCGGAAATGGTTACCCTTAAATTTCGCTATCAGCGCTCATCCACACGAGACGAACCGTTCCAGCTCGAAAAGGGGGCAGATTTATTTGATGCGCTCGCAACGTCCCCTTCTGGCCGAAAGAAGCCTGCTATGCCGAGCGGGCATGAAATATCATGGATCGAGGTGCAGTTTTGGTGGCCGATTAAGTGCCTGCTGTCCCCAATAGTCCTAGCCGCTTTGCTTCCAGATGTGACATGTATTTTACGGGCTGAAATTCAACTGAGAAGTTAGACTTACTACGAGAACCTTGCCAGAGCTGGACGTGTTCATTTTGTCCTGCGAGAACTAACGCGATAATCTCAATCGCAGTGAGGGGCATGTCTGGGCCGAAGTAGATGCCGGTGAGTGCTTCGGAAGGATACCGATACGCCGTGCCGGCTTGGCTATGAATAGCGCGCCACTCGTGCTCATAAGCCCAATCAATCGCTTTGGTACAATAGAGATCGGAGACAGGGTCGGAATCTTCACCGCACAGGATCGGAACAATGTCGAGAATGGGCATGTTTTGTGTGTAGCGAACTTTCTTAATCTTGTGAAATGGATCGGCCAAGGTTGAAAACTCCAGGCAGAAACCTTTGCAATGATCCCCGTAGTGGGACCACATCAATAAGTTGTCCTTCTTCTCTGAAAAGCAGCTGACCCCACGTTGTGACAGAAATCTTTTGATCATGTCATCTAAGGTATCCCGTCCTATGCGAAGGAGCATTTCCCTAAGCACATCAGGAGATGCTTTCTCGAACTCTCGCCGAATGCCACTTTCGATTTTGGGTCTCGCTAAGTAATGGCTTCGCAGTTTTTCAACATCGGCGTCAGTTGGCTCCTTGATGCGCGGTGAAAGCGCGCAGTCGTAAGGGTCGTTGAAAGCGAGCGGGGAACTGAAATAGATTAATTGGTCCTTCAAGTTCTGAAGCGACTGTGCGGTAAAGCGTTCGTACTTGTAGAGGTGCAGCGGCGAGGACATGGGTTCAAATTCCTAGAAAAACCTGACGCTACTGTTTCGCCATCAGTCTGTCCACTCTCTGTTGCTGGCCGGTAGCGGTCGCGTACGAACGTCCGCTTCTGGCCGATAGCTGCCGCTCACGAACGGCGGCTTTCAGCCAGAAGAGGTCAATCCCCTAGGAAGCTGCCGTTCGTGATTTGCCAGCGGGTGTCAACTATGCTGCGATAACTGCCGGCCATGTCTGTAAGTCGAAATGCCGGTCTTAACCACATACCGCTCGTCTCGCGCAACGAGGTGGTCGCTTGCTCGCCGAGGTGTTAGGTAGGTGGTTGTCAGCGGCAAGTCGGCAGCTGGCAACCTACAACGCCATGTCCTGCTAAAGGTGTAGTTTGGAGTTTTATAAGTTTGCCTTCATACCGCGCTTCTGGACAGATGCGCTCCGTGCGCTGGGTCCAAATTATAACTTTGAATTTTTGGGTGATGAACTATGAAATCCCACATCTCAGCATCAGATGAAAACGGTTCAAAACCATAAATTTCATCTAGCTTTTTCACCGCCTTTAAAAAATACAATGGTGTGGCATAGGCACGAACACGTGGGCACTCATTAATACGACGTTCTTGCTGAGATGCGATCATCCAAAACAATGGCCGCCACCAAGAGTAAGAAAAGTCACAGCGCAAGATGATTTCGCAAGCGTTATCACGGCCAGTCAACATGGTAAAAAAATTGATAAGTTCATCGAGTTTGTAGCGGTGATGCTGCTCCTGAATGATAAATTCTTCATAGCTCTTAGAATATGTGACCTTTGAGACTCGTCCCCAGCAACTTGGTGGGAGAGGAAGTTGATCTGCGACAAAAAAACGGCTCACCACAAAATCAAAGTACTCCTTACTGGCTACACATGGAATCAACACGCTCATTGAAGAGTTTTTCACGTCCTGAAAATATTGGCTGCAGTAAACTTGAAATAGATCTAATACTGATCGCTCGTCCGCATGGATGGCAACTTTAAGACTAGCCCGAGCCATTTCACCGTTAGCCAAGGCTGTATCACTAATCGCACGCGCCGTGGCTGTGTTGGCTTCTGCTGTCTTCTTTAGATCATCTGCAGTCACACTCAATTCGCGCATTTGAAGATAAATCGTGATGAGTACGCCAGCACATGCTAGCCCCGCAAACAGTGCATTAACGCTGCTGAAGGTATCTGCTAACGGCTGAGTCGTCAGACTTTTGATAAAGTCTGATGGATTGGAAACCCACCACCATGCACCAATCCAGATGCCAATTATGAGAGAAATTGCCGCGACAACGGTAAGCTTTCCAAGATTCAACGATCTAAACTTCCGAGCTTTCATTATTCAACTCCATAAAATTTTTACGCAAAATCGTATACGACTCTCAGATACTACTATTTATCTCTGATCGGCGATGCTGCATAAATCCGATCAAACTCAAAAGTAGCCAGCTTGCTTAGAACAATTTCGTCTAGCTAAAAATCACTTCAAGCACAGATCCTACCAAAAAGCACATACCGAAATTCCATCTAGATATTTTTGTGAACCGATCGGACCATCCGCATAGAGATCTAACGGCTTCAGCTTTCCTTAGATTTCTACTGCGCTACTAGCGCTGCGTGTATTGCTCCACCTCTTCCTCAGAGTGAAATAGGCCGTGGATCCGTCGAGGTGCGCAAACGCCGGCCCACCGTATCCCTCTGATCTGAATGTCAGCTTTTGGCCGAAAGCAGCCTTTCGTGAATGGCAGCGATTGGCCGAAAGCTGAACCACAACCAGCTGCTACCACCCAGTCCAAAAAAAAGGCCGTTTCCCTGATTTACGCAACCTCCTCACCCCTTCTTCTTTAACACCTTATTCACGTAATACTTCAAACTCCACCGATCCTTCGGCCGCGGCTTATAGTGCGTTTTATTCCTCTGCCCCGGCTCCCCACCCACCCCACTCGCCGTGTAGTAATAAAGCGCAATCGACCGCCGAGTAATGTGTTCCGGCGTAGTCAACGGCTCCGGATGCCCGTGATTGCTGTCCTTATCCGTATTAAAAATCACACACCGGTTATAAACCGGCAGCACCTTCTTCAGGCACTTCTTCATCCCCACATCCCAAAGCTCCAGGTTGCCGCCGTACGCCTCCTGCCAGTCCTCGGTCAGGTAAATGATCACGTTCAGTCGTCGCTCAACGTTGAGCTTTTTGTTCAGCCGAAAATCCGAGTGCACGCCCAGGAAACCGCCGGTTTTGGTTTCGTGCAGGCCGCCACCTGCAAAATAGGGATCGGGAATCAGCCCTTGAATACCGGTGAGTTTTTCGAGGAATTCCAGCATGGGGGCGGAGTTGAGGGTGTTGAATACGTTCTTCAGGTAAGGGCTGCAGGCGTTGGGGCTGATCTGGCGTTTGAGTTGGCCTTTGTAGCCGCGCTCGTAGGTCTGTTCGTTGTCGGTCGGTTCGACCGGGAAGTGTTCGCGGATGCTGGCGATGACGTCGGCTTGCAGGAAGTTGTCGATGACGATGTGCGGGAATGGCGTGGCTTGGGTGTATTCGTGGGTCAGCGATTCGCCGAAAGCGCTGGCGGCGCTTTGGTCGAAGTCGAGTTCTGGGGTCAGGATGATGGGGAGTGTTGGTGTGGTGGCTTGCATTGCCGCTCCAATTAACTTGAATGCTTTCAGGTCATGTCAAACAGGGCCAAGCGCTGGAGGCGTCGCCGCTATTTGTTTGCTGAGTACAGATGCGAGCAGGTTGCCATGTCGGCAATGGTCTGCCGAGTGCCCTTCGCTTAAACGTGGTGCGGCGCTGTAACGACATGTTTCCGGCTGTCACAAACGCGTCATATTTCCTCTGCTAATCTCTTCGGCGCCCTGCCCTACACCCCAGTCCTAGAGCCCCCAAACGAAGGTGCCGCCAAGGTGTTTCCGACTCCCGTTCGCCAGCAAATCATCCTGCGCTCCGACAACCTCCGTTCGGACGACTTCGGTGCACTGTTTTCCAGATTGTTTGGCAATCGTTATGCCGACAATCCGCCGCTGCCGTCGAACATCATTATCGGCGGCGTTTACGGGCGGCACGATGGCGTGAGTTTTCGGCGGATGCATTATCACGGTGATTTCACCGTCGCTTTCCCCGATCCACAGGATGAGATCACCTTCGTCATTCCCACTGCTGGCAAGATCGTTTTCAACCATGCCACCGAGTCTATCGGTATGTCGCACGTTGGGCTGGCGATTGATAAGGCGGATATCCGTTCGATGCGTTTCTTTGATGATCACGCGCATCACGGGATGTCGATCAATCGTCACCAGCTCACCGAGCGGTTGTCGGCGCTGTTGGATAAACCGATTCTGCAGAAGATAGTGTTTGAGCCGAGCGTTGATCTGAATTCGGCGGCGTTTCAGGGGATCAAGGCGTTGATTGATCTGGCGACGGGGACGGAGTTTGATCTGTTGCTCAACAGCGGGACGTTGATGCCGTCGCGGTTGCGCGAGATGTTGATTGATGCGGTGTTGGAGGCGTGGCCGCATAACTTTTCCGAGGCGTTGCGGCGGCCGACGGCGATGGTTGCGCCACGGCATGTGAAGTTGGCGGTGGAGTTTATTCAGGCGCATCCGGAGCAGTTGGTCAGTGGTGTGGATCTGGCGCGGTTGAGCCATGTGAGTCAGCGGGCGTTGCAGGAGGGGTTTCGGCGGTTTGTCGGGATGTCGATTGTGGCGTATCAGCGGCAGGTGCGGCTGGAACGGGCTTATGCGGTTTTGAAGCAGCGGGGTTCGGGGTCGGTGACCGAGGTGGCGTTGCGGTTCGGGTTTAGTAATGTGGGGCGGTTTTGTCAGTATTTTCAGGGGGCTTTGGGGGTGAGTCCGGCGGAGTTTCGGGCTGGGGGGTGATTGGGTAACAGGTTTGCAAGGCAACTTGTGGTGAGAAGATTTAGCTAAACGTCGCACCGCGCCGATGGGTCGCTAAGCGTGGGGATGGCACGCCGACGCGGTTGATCGAGGAGTGGGCGCGGGGGCGTTTGACCGAGTTGGCCAGTTGATTTTGCGGTGACGGCTTTCCCCTCACCCTAGCCCTCTCCCCAAGGAGAGGGAACCGAGCCGGGGATATTGAAGATCTACACCGACCTGACAGTCTTGCTTTGAATCCATAATCGCCACGATCTTTCAGGTCGATGCATGACGCAAGACGCCTCGGTCAGTCCCCTCTCCCACAACTTCATATACAAGCGCAAGGGACACTCGCAGGTTTTGTTGTGGGGCTGCCCCTCATCGGAACGCCGCCCGCCCATCCCTCTCCCGAGGGAGAGGGAGCCGACTGGTGGGCTTTTCAAAATTCGAGGTCGACTCGGTATGCCACGTCGGTGTAACCCTTCCAATCCACGCGGTCAGTCCCCTCTCCCTTCGGGAGAGGGTTAGGGTGAGGGGCTTTTGATTGGCTGCTATTGGATGGAATCAAATTTGTGGGAGCGGGCTTGCTCGCGAACGCGGTGGGTCAGTCGATTTGATGTTGACTGGTCTGGCGCTTTCGCGAGCAGGCTCGCTCCCACATTGGGTTTTGGGGTGTTTGTTGGATTGGGGTCTTCCTTGATCCCGTGTGTATTTTAGAACGCGTAGCTGGCTTTGAGGCCGCCGTTGGAGCCGTGGCTGGCGCCGCCGCCGTTGGCGCCGATTTCTGCGCCGAGGCTGAGGGCGCCGAGGTTGGCCATGAGGTTGACGCCGCCGCTGAACTGGTCGCGATTATCAAACGCGGCGCGTTGTTCGATGTCCAGGCCTAGCAGGTGGCTTTGGCTGTCGACCTGGTTGTCGCCCAGTGTGCGTTCGTAACCCACTTGTACGCCCGGCACCAGTTGCCATGCGCCCATCGCCACCGGGGCGAAGGCGACGTTGAGGTTGGCGACGGCGCTGCGGCGGGTGGCGCTGTTGTCGTCGACGTCGAGTGACAGTTCGCTGCCCTTCTCTTTGAAGCCGTTGAGGTCGAGGTGGCTGATGCGGAAGCCCAGGCTCGGCTCGAAGGTCATGCCGTTGACCGGGGCACGGTAGCCCAACGCAAGCGTGGCGCCGGTCAGGTTGCCGTGGGTATCGCCCTTCGCGGTGCCGAGGCCGCCGCCGAGGTCGCGTTTGCTGTCGTAGTCGACGTAGCCGGCACTGGCGTTGGCGTCGAGAAACAGACCGCGTTCCAGGCTGGTGAAGCCATAGCGGGCGCCGACGTTGAAGAAGGTGAAGTCGGTGTCAGCTTCGCCACCCGCGCCGCCGACTGTGCCTTTGCTGTAGCCGAAGCCGCCGCGTGCGCTGAGTTGTTCACTGAAGCGTTGGGTGATGCCAACCATCAGGCCTTGGCTGTGTTCGTTGCTGCTGTCGGCGTGGGCCGAGCCGTCGGTGCCGAGGTAGCCGGCGAGTGCGGTGGTCCAGAGGCGGTACTGGCCGACCTTGAGGTCGCTGCCACTGGCGAACGGTGCGGCAGCTTGTTCGATCATCGCGTTTTGGCGCAACAGGTAGCTGGCCGCAGCCGCGTGGACTTGTCCGCCGACTTGGGATTCGACGCCGCCGAGAGTCCCGGCGTCGATGGCCGATTGCAGGTAGTAGTTGTAGGCGCTGTAGGTGCCGGACAGGTTGGTGTTCTGCAACTCGCGGAGCAATTCGGCGCCGGCAGCGGCGTTGCCGATCAACCCGGCCTGACCCGGCAGGCTGTTGTATTCGACCAGTTTGCCGCGCAGCACATAGATGGTTTCCTGCGACAGACCGAGGCCTTGTTTGAGGTAGTTGTCCATGCTGCCGTATTGCGCGGTGACTTCGTCGAGGCCGGCCTGAAGGTAACTGGCCTGCACGCCGAGCAACGGCTCGTAAATGGCTGCCATGCTCGGCGGTAGCGCTTTGAGCGTAGCAGCGACGCGGACGGCGGTGTAGTCGTTGGTGGCCAGGTAATTGGCCATGATGGTCGCATCGTCGACACCGGCGATGCTTTGCAACACGGCGGCAGTCCAGCCGGTGCGGTCCTTGCCGGCGGTGCAGTGGAACAGTTGCGCGGCATCGACACTGGCCAGTTCATTGAACAGCACGCCGAACTGACCGCGCATGCCGGCATCGCTGACGAAGGCGCGGTTGGTTTGCTCCATCATGGCGATGGCGTCGGCGGCGCTTTTGAAGGAGATGTTGGTGATGTTCGCGCCGGAGGTGGTGGAGCCGATGATGTCGATGTTCTGTTAGGTCGCGCCGCTGATCATTGTGTCCGGGGTGGCGGCGATTTCGCTCGGGGTGCGCAGGTCGTAGATGGCTTTGATGCCGAGGCTGTTGAGGGTCGCCAGATCGCTGGCCGTCGGCGTCAGCGCGTTGGAGCGGTAGAACACGCCGCTGCGCATCGTGCCGTCATGGGCCGTGGTGTACGCGGTGGTGATGCCGGCGATATCACGGAAGTTGTCGATGCCTTGCAGGCGCGGCGTGTCCAGCGGCACGGACTCGGCAGCATGGGCGGCGGCGATGGACAGGCTCAGTACGGACAGCGAACACAGAAGACGTTGAAACACAGTGCAGCCTCATTGTTTAAGCGTTGGGCTGGTCACTATGGGTAGGCAAGTGATACTGAATATGACAGTTTCGGTTTGAATGGAAATGGCTGCGCGATTGGGCCGTGGGGTGCGTGATTGGTCCATCCATTGGAGGGCTGGGGGCTCGTGAAGTCATCCAAATGGATAATGAGATTCGAGCAGTAACCGACGTTGCCGGAGACCTCGGTTTTCACACAAAACCTGTGGGAGCGAGCCTGCTCGCGAATGCGGTGGGTCCGCTGTGCCGATGTTGGCTGGGAGGCCCTCTTCGCGAGTAGGCTCGCTCCCCCAGGAGATGGCTGTGGACTATCAGCTGGGTTGATCCACAGCAGTATTTGCCCCACACAGCGGCGTTATTCTGCAATGGCTGAAAACAGCCGTGCTGTGCGCACGTCACAGGCCTTGAGGCCAAGGTGGCGCTAAATGAACAAAAAACGCATTGTCTGGGGGAGCATTCTCCTGGGCCTTCCGTGTGTCTTGCTTCCGGTCATTTTGATGGGTTACGTCGCCTGGATGTTGAATCTGGCAGCGGCTCAACAACGCCTGGAAACCCTCGCATCCGTCGCCTCCAGTCGTGCCCATGGCACCTTCAACGAAGCTGCAGGCGCGCTGAAATCCATCGCCGGCTCGCGTCTCGCACCGTGCACGCCGGAAAGCATCGACGAGATGCGTCTGCTGACCATCAACACGCTCTCCGTGAAATCGATCGGTTACGTCGAAGAAGAGATTTATGCCTGCGGCTCCTGGGGCCCGGTCGGGCAGCATGCGACGCCGTGGCGCGAGGACTTCACAACCGCCGATGGCGTGCGTGTGTCGCTCGGCGTGCAGTCGCGCATCGTTGCGGCCAAGCCGATGATGGCGCTGCAGTATGCGGCGTTCAACGTGCTGGTCGATCCCGAACAGTTTTTGCAGGTGATGCTTGATGAGAATCTGCACTTGACGGTCGGCACTGCTGCCGGGCAATTGGTCAGTGCCTCGCGTCCGGGCGCAGAACATTTTCTTGCTCGCGTGCATTCCGGCCCGCATTCGGGCCTTGCCGACGGCTACCTCTACACCCTCGTGCACAGCGGCGACTGGGTCGCCATCGCCGCGCTGTCGCGCCACGAGCTGATGCAAGGGCTGATCCGCCGCGAATTAATGCTGTTGCCCATCGGTGGCTTGCTCGCAGGTGTGCTGGTGTTGCTGATCGTGCGCCGCACCCGGCAACGTCTGTCACCGCTGGCCGAATTGCAATTGGCGGTGCGCAACCGTGAGTTCGTCGTTCACTATCAACCGATCATCCGCCTCAGCGACGGTGCCTGTGTCGGCGCGGAGGCACTGGTGCGTTGGCAGCATCCGGATGGCTCGCAGGTGTGCCCGGATGCGTTTATTCCACTGGCCGAGCACAGTGGTTTGATTCTGCCGATCACCGATCAGGTGATCGACCATGTGATGCATGATCTCGGCCCGTTGCTGGTCAAGGAACGCAGCCTGCATGTGGCGATCAACCTGGCGGCGAAGGACGTCAGCAGTGGGCGCTTTCTGCCGAAACTGGAAGCCGCTTTGCGTCGCGCTGATGTGCAGCAGACGCAGATATGGCTGGAAGCGACTGAACGCGGTTTCGTCGAGATCGACGCTGCCCGCACCACCGTCAATCGCGCCCGCGAGCTGGGTTATCTGGCGGCCATTGACGATTTCGGCACGGGTTTTTCGAGTCTTCAGCATTTGCAGCAATTGCCGCTGGATGTGCTGAAGATCGACAAATCGTTCGTCGACAACATCGATCAGGATGCAGCCACCGGATCAGTGACTGGCCACATTATCGAAATGGCCAAGAGCCTGCGTCTGCAGATCGTTGCTGAAGGTATCGAGACCGAAGCGCAGCGCGATTACCTGCGCGGTCAAGGAGTGCAGTTTGGGCAGGGTTGGCTGTTTGGCAAGGCGATGCCGGCGGGTGAGTTTTTACAGTTCTATCAAGACCGGACAACTGTGCTTGTCGACCACCCAGCGCTAGAGCGCGTGTAACTATCGACAAGCCCCGGACAAGCCACCACTCAGCCGATCAAGAATCTGCACAAGCTCGGGCCGCGTCCATTTTTCCCACGGCACGACCTCCTTGTTATCACCCGTGTGCCAATGCTCTCCGGAATCAAACGCGAGGTAGATGGAAAAAGCCGGCTCGGGCATTTCGGCATTCATGCCGAGGTTGACGATATCGCTGAACAGCAGATTCATCACCTCGTCGCATGCGTGAAAGTCGCGCGCACCACTCAGAAACTGATCGGCCATGGCAATAGCGACTTGATTCAACAGGTCGCGAGAGTTCATCTGCACAGCCTGACAAATAAGGCTCAAGTCGTGAATGGTGTCTTGCTCGAGGATTTGCAGGACGTAAGCAAGATCGGCGCGGCTCAGGGTCGGCACGGCGTGTCCTCCGGGCGTACAGTGAAGTGTGCGCGCAGCATGCGATGGATCGCCGCCGTTGCCAACGTTTGCATCACGCTTCAGTTGGTCTGGCTGACCACCTTGATGTGCGTGATCCCTACTCGCTCGGCATGTTCGAGGATCTGCTCGGGCGTTGAATCTGCGGTGGGCATGAGCAGGCCGTTTTCCGCGTCGCCCAGATGCAGTTCCAGCAGATGCATCGCAGCCTCATGCTCGGCCAACTGCTGTTCCTTGAGTTCAAGCAGAAAAGTCCGCGGCTCGCCTTTGAATAGATATTCGATGTGATAGGTGTACATGATGTCATCCACGTCAGTTGGAAAAGGCACTGATTATCCTGACGCAGTGGTCAGTTTTTAGTTCAAATTGAATCGCCTCTCTGGCCAATCTGGATTTCATGGCAAACTTTTTCCTTGCCCAGGCGTCCCTTTCTTAAACCCCCAACCGGCTGATTTCAGCCAAGGACTGGCGATGACCTTTTTCATTTTTCTTCTGGCCTGCGCAGCCGCGGCAACCACCGGCGTGATGTTCAAACCGGGGCCGTGGTACGAAGGGCTGAACAAACCCGGTTTCACCCCGCCCAACTGGGCGTTCCCGGTGGCCTGGACGATTATCTATCTACTGTTGGCCTGGGCCGGTTACCGCTTGAGCCTGATTCCCGGTAGCCAGACCGTGCTGGCCCTATGGGCGGCGCAGATTGCGTTGAACACGCTGTGGACACCGGTGTTCTTTGGCGCGCATCAGGTGCTGGCGGCGATGGTGATTCTCACCGTGTTGTGGCTGGTGGTCGCGGCGATGGTGGTGCTGGCAATACAACTGGACCTGATCACTGGTTTGATCCTGTTTCCTTATCTGGCGTGGCTGTGTGTGGCGGCGGCGTTGAATTTTTCCATCCTGATCAAGAACCGCTGATGAGCAATGCCAATTGGGGTACTCCAACACCGTGGCCGCAGGGCGAGCGTGAGTTGGATGAGGTGCGGGCCTTCAACAGGAAGCTGGCCTGGCTGCCACGTTTCAAGATCCGCAATCGCCTGACGCCGCGTTTGATTCAGGCGCTGTTGCGCTGCAGCCAGATTGGCGGCTCGCGCGTGTTGCGCAAGTTTGATCTGACGGCTGAGCGCAAGCTGATTGATAACGTGCCGGTGCGGATCATTCGCCCCAAGGGCCCGGCGAAAGGCGTGGTGCTGGACTTTCACGGTGGCGGCTGGGTGATCGGCAATGCGCAGATGGACGACAACTTCAACGCGGCCATCGTCGACAGCTGCCAAGTAACCGTGGTCTCGGTGGATTATCGACTGGCCGTGTCCACGCCTGTCGAGGGACTGCTGGAGGATTGCCTCAACGCCACTCGTTGGTTGTTACAAGAGGCTGAGTTCGCCGGTCTGCCCGTCGTGGTAGTCGGTGAGTCGGCGGGCGGTCATCTGGCGGCGGCAACCTTGCTGGCGCTGCAACAATGGCCCGATCTGCTGCAAAGAATCAGCGGCGCATTGCTGTATTACGGCGTCTACGACCTCACCGGAACATCCAGCGTACGTAACGCGCCCGCCGACACGCTGGTGCTGGACGGCCCCGGCATGGTCGAGGCGTTGCGCCTGCTGACGCCCGACCTGACTGACGAGCAGCGCCGCCAGCCACCACTGTCGCCGCTGTACGGCGACTTCGCCGGTTTCCCGCCCGCGCTGTTGTTTGCCGGCGAGCTCGATCCGCTGCGCGACGACACCCTCGACATCGCCAGGCGCTGGGCGCAATCGGCGCCGGTCGAGATGTACCTGCTGCCCGCCTCGCCCCACGGTTTTATCCACTTTCCCACGGCCATCGCTCAAGGTGTGCTGGCCTATAGTCGGAAGTGGATTTCGGCGCGCATCGAGGCCGTTGGTTCGCCAAACGCCAGCAGCTTCAGCGTCTCGTTGAGTTCACCGACTTAGCTCAGGTGTCACGGTTACAGTAAGATCTGTCCGCACCTCCTTGCCCAAGGAGACAGGCTCATGAATACGAAGGGATAACGTGAACCTAAGAGAAGAAATCGAGAGGATTTTTGAAGGCAAAGCCTTCGCCAGACCGCTTTACTATTCCTACCCCGGAGGACTGCGCTTCGAGCTCTCCGAAACGGGTGGGATCATTGAGCAGTTCCTGACCGCCCTACGAAAATCGACAACGATCTGCGGCGATATCTTTTCTGATGCAGAAACGTTTGTGGTGTGTCTGCGCACTCACTCAGGCAGCCATGGATTTATGCATCGGGCCACGATTCAGGCATTTCGATCTGCCGGCATTGATATTCCTCCTGAACGCTCAGTCTGGAGTGAGGAGATAGATGTCGAAGAATGGTGCTGCGAAGAAGAGCCTGAGTACTGGATCAACATCGCGTTCGAAGCGCCGATCGCAAGCCTGCAAGCATTTCTCTGGTGCGCGTTGGCTAAAGATTTTGGTGTTATCGAGCCCAATCCCCACGTTGATGTGTATCTGTTCAATCTGCCGAAACAGGTCATGGTCTTCCCCTACGATGACAGAGGCATGGACGTCGTCGGCCCTAATGCACCACTGCTTTCGCAACTGTACAAGCGGCACAATCAATACCTGCTGGATTATGACCGCTCGGCCATGGATGCCACGTTTGCAGGGGCGCTTTAATCGCTATTTATGGCGCTGACTCAGCGACGAATTCAAAAAGAGCGCTTCTGGGCGTGAGCAGTACTGGGGGCGCGACATGGAAATAGATCGTCTGCTGAAGAGGCGGCAACTCAATGTGCAGGAACAGAATGCGGTGACTGCCCATCGCCTGACGGAAACCGCTCGATTCTGGCGTGATGCTGCTATTCCCGTAGCCTTGGCACGTTTCGGCGAGCGCCAGGGTATTGATTGGTCAGAAACCGTCGTGCTCGATCTTGAAGTCGACTTCCCTGGAATGCCACGCCTGTATGGCTTGATCCTCGATCAAACGGAACGGTTCATAGCGTTTCAAATTGACACCGACAGTGACCATCAACACGTTGAGTTCGTAAGCCGATGGGAGGATGTCTCGGCGCATCAGAACCATACGGTTTCCCAACGCGGCACTGGCAAAGGGTTTGCGGTGATCGCGTTGCAGGTCAGGCGTGAAGTGCTTGCACAACGATAGGCGCCGGTTTTCAGGCAAGCGCGGTCAAGCATGAACAGCGCCTAACGGAACTTCCCACTCCAACGCTTGAACGCCTGCCGCCCGCGCACAACGCCCCAGCACAACCACAGCCCGGCGCCGGTCGAGGCAATAAAAACAGCAATGGCCATCAACAGATAAAAACCAAAGCGCCACGGCTGTTGATCGAAGACCAAGTGTTCCCGGACTTTGGAAACGCCCCGCCCCGTCGTAACGTCGAACTGCCAAAGGGTCGCGGCGTTGTGTATCTGTTCAGCACTGGCCCACGCCCCGAGCAGACATAACAGCGCACCGATGAACGAGTAGAAGCGAATTCGATAATTCGGGATCACGTATGTTTCCTCTCCCCGGAAGGCCGACAATCACCGCGCTCAGGCGATGTAGAAGAAGTACAGCGCCAAGCCAAGCAACTGCATGAGCAGCAGAATGGAAAGCAAATGATTACACCCCCTCCACGTCTTGCTCACTGGTTGGTTTTTGGCGACGCGGTAACGCAGGTAACTGTCGAGTGAAAGCGACGCCGTGGGAATCAGCACGAACAGAAACGTCAAAAAGAAATTAAACATTTCCTTTGCCCATCGACTCCCAACCTGAAACCGGATTTGTTCGCTGCATCGTGCACTGCTCAAGTCGTCTGAGCAGTCAGCTTAGCTGATCGGCATGTACCCGGAATCCATGGGGTTCTGCATCGCAGTGATCCCGGGCAACGACACTCGATGGGGACAAGTCAGTGACATGCAAACCCGCAACACCGCCATTAAATGGCAGAATCCCCAGACCCTGATCATTTCGGAGACCACAATGCTGCGCGTGTTTGAACAACGGCTCGACCCATTTCCTCCCGACGAAGCACCACCCCCGCCCGTCGGCCTGATGCGGTTCCTGTGGGCCTGCACGCGCGGTGCACGCGGTTATATCCTCGCGCTGGCGCTGCTCAGTGCCGGTGTTTCAATCTACGAAGCCTGGCTGTTTTCCTTTCTCGGGCAGGTCGTGGATCTGCTCTCGAAGTGGCAGGCCGGCGGCGGTGTCAACGCGCAGGAAAGTCGCGTGCTGTGGGGCATCGGCATCGTGTTGTTCATCAGCATTGGGCTGGTGGCGTTGCGCACGATGGTTCAGCACCAGATCCTGGCGATCAATTTACCGTTGCGGCTGCGCTGGGACTTTCATCGGCTGATGCTGCGGCAAAGCCTTTCGTTCTTCTCCGATGAATTTTCCGGGCGGGTCACGACCAAGGTCATGCAGACCGCGCTGGCCGTGCGCGAAGTGCTGTTCACCCTGATCGAAATCGCGCCGGGCATCGGTGTTTACTTCATCGCGATCATTGCCCTGGCTGGCGGTTTTGCCTTGAAACTGATGCTGCCGTTCATTGCCTGGCTCGCGTTATTCGGGCTGGCCATGGTTTATTTTGTGCCGCGCTTGGGGAAGGTCGGCCAGGAACAGGCCGATGCGCGATCATCGATGACCGGGCGCATTGCCGACGCCTACACCAACATCACCACGGTGAAACTGTTCTCACACTCCAAGCGTGAAGCGCACTTCGCCCGCGCGGCCATGGAGGATTTCAAGCTCACCGGTTTCCGCCAGATGCGTCTGGTCAGCCAGTTCGAGATCGTCAATCAGGCGCTGGTGGTCGGGTTGATTATCGGTGCCGGCGGCTACGCGCTGTGGCTGTGGCATCTGGGTCAGGTTGGCACTGGCGCGGTGGCGGCGATTACCGCGATGGCGCTGCGCATCAACGGCATGTCGCACTGGATCATGTGGCAGATGACGTCGCTGTTCGAAAACATCGGCACCGTGCAGGACGTCATGGCCACCCTCACCCGCGGCCCCAAAGTGCAGGACGCACCGAACGCCAGCGTGCTGGTGCCGGCGGGCGGTGCAGTGACGTTCGACAAGGTCAATTTCAACTACAACGGCGAACGTCAGGTCCTCGACAACTTGAGCCTGAACATCCGGCCCGGCGAAAAAATTGGCTTGGTCGGCCGCTCCGGTGCGGGCAAATCGACGCTGATCAATCTGCTGCTGCGTTTCTATGATGTCGACAGCGGCGAGATTCGCATCGACGGCCAGAACATCGCGCAGGTCACCCAAGACAGTCTGCGTAGCGCGATCGGCATGGTCACCCAGGACACGTCGCTGCTGCACCGCTCGATTCGCGACAACATCGCCTACGGCCGCCCCGACGCCAGCGACGAAGACATCCGCCGCGCCGCCGCCAACGCGCAGTCCGACGGGTTCATCAGCCAACTCAGCGACAAGCAAGGTCATAGCGGCTACGACACGCTGGTCGGCGAACGCGGAATCAAACTCTCCGGCGGCCAGCGTCAACGCATTGCGATTGCTCGGGTGATGCTCAAGAACGCGCCGATCCTGCTGCTCGACGAAGCCACCAGTGCGCTGGACTCGGAAGTCGAAGTGGCCATTCAGGAAAGTCTTGATGAAATGATGCAGGGTAAGACCGTCATCGCTATTGCGCATCGCTTGTCGACGATTGCCGCGATGGATCGACTGATTGTCATGGACGAGGGGCGGATTATCGAGCAAGGCACCCACACTGAACTGCTGAACAGAAACGGCATTTATGCGCGGCTCTGGCAGCATCAGAGTGGTGGGTTTCTCGGGGAAGATCAAGGCGTGGCGAAGGCGATGGATCAGGCATGAGGTATTCAAAAGGCTCAGGCCGGCCACAGACGCATCTCACGTTGATCAGTTCGGTGGACGCCGATACCGGCAGCCTGGTGTTTGCCGACACCGAAGTCGGGGAGCACAGCGTGCATTACACATCACGTGCCGAGTTGCTGAGCCTGCTCAACATCCTTTTGCGTCAGCGCGTGCCCATTGCTGTCGGAGGCATGCTCCCGGGGCCTGCTGACGAAGTCGACATGTTAATAGCGAGCAAAGCACTTGAAGGGCCGTACATAGAACTGTCCTGGTCCGGCCCCGGGCACTGGACCCTGCGCGAAAAAGACGCCACTGCTGGGCAATGGCAATTAGTCGCTGACGCTCGAAGTATGGCCAACGTGTCATTCGATCCGCAGTCGCTGAAATTCTCACGCCGGCAGAGGATGGCATCGGCCAAAAAGCGGCCATGCAAGGCGACCCGATAACGCACACACCTGCGGCATCATGACGGGGTCTGTGGGTTGCCCACACCTTGATGGCAACGCCTTTCAACCCATCGGCACCGCAAACACCGCACTGGCCCGCGCACCCGTACGCTCGCCGACATGCAGGCTCACGGCGGCAAACGCCAGTTGGCGCCCCTTTTTCGAGTACTCAAGACGCACTTCCAGCCATTCATTCATTTTTACCGCGCCGAGATAATCCAGGGTCATGCTCGCGGTGATCAATGGCTGTGGAGGGTCGCTGGAAAATGCCATTGCGTATCCCATGCCGACATCGGCCAAGGTCGCCAAGACGCCGCCATGCAGGGTGCCACGGCCATTGGCGTGGCGTGAGTCAGTCAACAAGCCCAGTTCCAGTTGCAGCCCACTGCCCCGCGCGTAGATCGGGCCCAGCAGATCAAGCAACGGACTGCTGCGGGTAAACGGGGTGAAACCCTCGGGAATTGCGGTGGCGTCCATGATCCCTCCGTGCGCCGGCGACTACCGGCGTCATTGACCTGAATACTTCGCTTCAGTGAGAGGGTTTATGGGCGAACGCGTAACGGGGCAAGCACTATACGGATGCAGAATTTGCGGTGATAACGCCCGGCGACATCAATAGATCAGCGCAATCCGCTCCCGTTTTTACCCGATCGAAGTCACTCGCGCCGCCGGCGCAGGATGACGCGACGTCACCAGTCCAATAAAGGAAATCGCCAGCGCCAAGCCAATGGTGGTGGTGACTTCGGTGCGGTGTTCCGGGGTGATCATCATCACCGCCAGCGCTGCGCAGATGAACGCGATCACCAGCCACGTCAGCCACGGAAACAGCCACATGCGAAAGGTCAGTTCGACGTTGCGCTGTTGCAATATCCGCCGCATGCGCAACTGCGACACCGCGATGGCGAGGTACACCAACAAGGCAATCGCCCCGGAGCTGGCCAGCAGGAATTGAAACAGCCCGGCAGGCATGAAATAGCTCCACACGGTGATTGACGCACCGATCACGGTGCTGGCGATGACCGCTGCGCGCGGTACACCTTCCGAGGATGTCGCCTTGAGCATCTTCGGCGCATCGCCACGACGACCGAGCGAGAACAACATGCGCGAGGCAATGTAGATCGAGGAGTTCATGCAACTGGCCACGGCGATCAGCACGACGACGTCGACCATGAACTTGGCATGCGGGATGTTCATGATTTCCAGGGCGCGCTGATAAGAGCCGACCGAAGCGAGCAACGGATCATTCCACGGCACCACAGAGATGACCACGAAGATCGACAGCAGGTAAAACACGCCGATGCGCCAGATCACCGAGCGCGTGGCCTTGGCTATGTTACGCGACGGATCATTCGATTCGGCGGCGGCGATGGTCACCGCTTCGGTTCCGATGAAACTGAACATGATGGTGATGAAAGCGCCAACCACCGCTGACAAGCCGTTGGGTGCAAACCCACCGTGCTCGGCCATCAGCCCGCTCAAACCGCTGACTTCTCTGTCGGGAATCCAGCCCATCAACACCGCAAAACCAACGCCGATAAAACCAATGATCGCCACGACCTTGGCCATGGCGAACCAGAATTCGAATTCACCGTACTTGGACACGCTGAACAGGTTGGTCACCACCAGCGCAATGATCGAGCCCAACGCGAATAGCCACGCATCAATCTGCGGAAACCATTGGTTGAGTACATGCCCGGCGGCGAGCGCTTCGATAGGAATCACCAGCACCCAGAACCACCAGTAGAGCCAACCGATAGTGAAGCACGCCCAGCGCCCGATGGCCTGGTCGGCATAGGTCGAGAACGAGCCGGTGTCCGGATTGGCCACCGCCATTTCGCCAAGCATGCGCATGACCAGCACGACGAGCAAACCGGAGAACAGATAAGCCAACAGAACCGCCGGCCCCGCCGCCGCAATGGCATGCCCCGAACCTACGAACAAACCGGCGCCGATAATCCCGGCGATGGACAGCATGGTGACGTGACGAGGCTTGAAGCCCTGCGCCAATTGGCTACTCGAATCCGTTGAGTTCGGGCTGATCATTGGTTTTTTTATTCTCTGCTGATCGACATTTAAGCGAGTTGCCTGAGGCAAACGAGCACCATCGTTGCCTGCTGAAAGCCCCGAATGGAGCCTCCTCAACCGCCGCAGTTCTTATCACCCCCATGTTCTTGATGGGGTCATTTTTTTGTAAAGCCAAGCCACCTTACCCGGCCCGTCAGATGATTCAGTAGCCTGAATGCGCCATGGTTGTGTCTGATATCGACATGCGAAGACCGAGTGGTTGAGATCGACACCAATCAGTCAGCGAGAACTCTCTGAATAGCTTGCGGGTTCGTTGAGCCTTGTTCCAACAATCAGCCATACGCAATACGCAAATGTTTGATCACTTCGTCAATGGAAGGGCCTTGCGCCTTCGGTGGTATCGGGTTTTCCCCAAACTCCCGCCAGACGAACAACGTCAGCTCTGCACCGTCAGTCGCTGATGCAGCGCATTCAACGTGGGCAAACGTATCGAGGAGCCGATATCGCGTGTCCTGCCAGAACAGCGCTTCGACCCAGTGATAAACCGGAATGAAATGGAAATGAAGCGGTAAACCCGGCTGATGCCCGTATCGACCGATGTAGAGATGTTTTGGCTTGAGTTGTCGCTCGATGACTTGCTGAGTTTTGGCAAGCAAACCGCCCAACTCGCCCAAGGCATCGGATGACAACTCGGCCAGCGATGTGGTTTCGATCTTAGTCCCCAGCATCAGATAGCCGGGAAGCGTGTTCGCCAGATGGTGATTGATGATCCAATGTTCGGTTTCATGAATGATGCAATGCGGGGCAATTTCCATGTGCCGGAGGTCCTGAAGCAATTGAGGTTTCAGAGTAACAAAGGACTCGTCACGATGCCTGCTCAGATCCTGCGCACCCCGGCAACGTAAACATCACCCGCGCCCCACGCGGCGCGTTAGCCTCCGCCCACAAACGCCCACCACGGGCAACAATAGCCATCACTGATAAGGCAACGTTTGAAGAGCTTGAAAAAAAGCAAATCGCTCCTGGCTGAGTTGAGGTCTTCAGAAAAATAAGGATTTTTTTGCCCTCCGGCACCAGTCGCGTAGGCTGGCGCTTTTGCGCAAACAATTTGCCCCCGCAAGGACGCACAGGACTGCCCCATGAACACGACACAAGACTGGTTGGCCCGGTTGGCACGCAAGCAAGAACAGCCTGCCACTTATGAAGACTACCGGCGCAACGAGGCGCTGGAAATACTCGCTCACTTCGGCAACACCGGCACATGGGCAGACGTGAGCAATCACGCCAACGGTTTCGTTCGGGAAGTCGCCGTACGGGAACTGTGCAAGCAGCCGTCTGCCGAGGCATTAGCGGTGCTGATCGAACGGCTGAACGATTGGGTCCCGCAGGTTCGCGACCTGGCAGCGGCAGGCCTGCAACACTACTTGTCGCCCGCCCACACCCAGGCGTGGTTGTCCGCACTCGAACCGTTGATGGCATTGGCAGCGCAACGCCGGGTCGACCACAGCCAGACGCTGTCGACGGTACGCGCAATGCTGCAATCGGCGGAATGCCGGGATGAGGTGTACGCCGACTTCATGAATCGCCAGGGCAAAGCCGCGCGTTACCTGTTTACGCTTTTGCTGGAAAACTCTGAGGATCGCGAAACGCTGATTCGCAGTGCGCTGGCTCATCGCGAATTAACCGTACGGTTGATGGCGGTGTCGGCGAGTGCGATGCTGCCGACGGCACAAAGTCTGCCGTTGCTCCTCGATGCGATGTCGCACCCCGGCGGCAAAATCCGTGTGCGCGTGCTGTATGCGCTGCTGCCGCTGCTCGACGATCCGAAACCGGTGCTGCGTGAAACCTTATTGGATGTGTCACCGGCAGTGCGCAATCTGGCGCTATGGGCTGCGCCTCGCAATGACGTTGACGCGCACAGCGTACTCGCCGAGCGCTTGAGTCAGCCTCTGCCCACGGCGAAACAACGCTGGCTGGGCGTGATCGGCCTGACCACTGAACTCGCTGAGACCTTGCCCGAGCACTGGCATGCCTTCGCATTGCGCTCGGCCTTTGTCACCGTGCGACAGGCAGCAGCGCGCCTGCTTCGCGATGATCAATTGCCTGAACTGTTCGCGGCACTTGATGATCCGTCGGATAAAGTGTTTTCGGTGGTGGTTACGCAACTGGACAAAGTTGCCTGGCCGTTGTTGAGCCACGGATTAACGGCCAGACTGGATCGAGACTGGCATGAACTCCCGCTGACGCGTCGCAACGCCATTTTCCAACTGCTCCCGACCTGGCAACAAATCGGCTACTTGTTAGGTCGCCTCGATACAGGGCATGCGGGACAAACTTACTGGATCGGCCAAATCGAATGGTGGTGCGACAGGCAGTATCTGGCTGTCGATCCGGTAACACCCAAGACCGAGCGCGAAGCAATGCGGGAAAAGCTTCGGGAGTTGACAGCACAAGGACTGATCCGCTCAGGTGCTAGCTTTTCATGAGCCCGCAGCCTCAACATGCTGGACTCAAGATGATCCGCGGTTGGCGATGTCAAGGATGTAGTCTGCCGGACAGGAAAGTCCGAATCCTGCTTGTCTGATAGCATCCTTGCTAGCCGAACCCACTCTGCGAGTCAGTTACTACGACAATGGCCATTCACTACCCTCCTCGATCCTTGCTTGCCAAAGAGCGACTCGACTATTGGAGCGAGGTAGTGTGCGCCACCTATGGCCTGACCACCCAGCGCACGCTGTCCGACACGCCATTCGATGGTCGTCTCAGCGCCAACACGCTTGGCGATATTCTGCTGACGCACATCTCATCGGCGCCCATCGAATACGAAAGCAGACAGACAGACTCAGGCGTTGAGCAGTTTTTTCTTTGCCTCACCCTCAGCACAGAAGCCGAACTGGAACAACGCGGGCGACGATCGGTACAGGCTCGCGGCGATATCGTGCTGTTCAACAGTGCCGAACCCTACCGGTGCCGTTTCCCCAAGGGAGACGATCAGATCGTCATTGCGATCCCTCGCGAACGGTTGATCCAGCACTTGCCCAGACCCGAAGCCCTGGTCAGTCGCACGCTCGACAGCCATTCGGCACTGGCAAGACTGGCCGGCAACATGATGGTTGAAGTGCTCGATGCCGGCCCTCAGCAAACCCGTGCCGGCGAACGCTTGAGTGGCGCGTTGCTGGAAGTGCTGGTCACAGCTTTCGAAGGCGCGTTCGACCTCGCGGATCTGGGCCATTCCAGCCGTCATGACGCGCAACTGATGAAAGCCAAGGACTTCTTGCTGTCCAACCTTGAGGACACCGGGCTGGACCTCGCGGCCATCGCACAAGCCATTCATGTCTCCCCGCGCGCACTCAGCCGTCTGTTCGCCATGGAAGGCACAACGGCCACTCGCTGGCTGTGGCAGCAACGCCTTCAGGCGTGCCGGGCGGCGCTGATGAAAGGCCCGTCTCGCAGCGTCAGCGAAGTCGCACTCTGCTTTGGTTTCACCAACATGGCGCACTTCAGCCGCGCCTTCAAAAGCGCTTTTGGCGTTTCCCCCAGCGTCTTTTCGAAACAGCAATGACCGTTTGGCCAGTCAAGCGAAGTGTCTGGCCAGTTCAGCAAAGCGCACGATAGCGGTCATCGTCACCATGACACGGCTTAAGCGCGTCTCGAATCGCGCCAGGCCACCGATACCGTACTTTTTCGCCTCTGAGCCGTCTGCTCGCCCCCATCAGGAATCTCGGCATGACCCCTTCGAACGATAAAACCCTGCGCCTGCTTTTCCCCCAATGGCAGGGTGGCAACAACCCGCCTTATCATTTCGGCGCGCAACTGTTGGCCTGGCTGGCACCCGATCCGCAGGGGCCGGTGGCTGAGGTGCCGGTCGCAATGCCAAGCGACGAGCCATTACCGATGGAGAGCGGGATCCGCGGGCGTAGCGCGTTGTTGCAACAACTGCGCAGTGCGCGGACGATTATCGATGAGCATGCACCGGATCGGATGGTCATTCTCGGCGGTGGTTGTCTGGTGGATCTCGCAACGTTCGCCTACCTCAACGAGCGCTATGCCGGCGACCTTGCCGTGCTCTGGGTCGATGCACACCCCGACGTGTTAACGCCTGCGGACTTCGCCAACGCCCACGCCATGGTGCTGGGCAATCTGCTGGGCGAAGGTGATGCGGACTTTGCTAGTGCAGTCAAATGTCCGCTGAAACCGGCAAACGTGATGTATGCCGGTTTGATGGAAACAATGCCCGTGGAAACCGCTCTGATTGAACGCCTGGGACTGCAGCATGCCAGCCCCGCGCAATTGGCTCAGAGCAGCGAACCGGTGCTGCAATGGTTCCGATCTACCGGTGCGAAACACCTGGCCATTCACCTGGATCTGGATGTACTGGATCCGAACGGTTTCCGCTCGCTGCTGTTCGCCAATCCAGAAGCGCCACCGGGAGCGTTTGACGGCATCGCCCAAGGCAGGATGTCCATCGTCCATGTGGTGCGGCTGCTGGCAGACATTGCCAGCATTGCTGACGTTGTAGGCATCGGCATCGCCGAACACCTGCCGTGGGATGCACTGGCGTTGAAAAACATGTTGGCGCGTCTTCCGCTGCTCGCAACTGTCTGAGCCACACTCCGGTGATAGCGTTTGGTGCCGTTCCTCAAACGCCACCTCGGGCCTTACGGACATAGAAAAGCCCTGGCACCCGATGAACCTGTAGCGCTGCTGCTTCGTTCGGTCTTCATCGGAATAAGTTGTTTTCACCGTTTTCCGGTTCATTTCGGGACAACGGCTACCTTTCCTCCTTTACATGGAACGACGGTCGCTCCGTGTTCTCTACCGCTGAACCTCCAGCGGAGGGATTGACCATGATTGCCCCTGAAACCGGTATGAAACCGGGTGAGCGTTATCACATTGAAAGCGTCGAGCGCGCGCCGCAATTTCCTGGATTTTTCCTCGACGGCAAGTATTACCTAGGCCCTGAGTTGCAGACGGCCGTTGGATGGCTTGAAGGACAGAATTTCCTGTATGACCAACTCGATCCCAATGGCGAACCGGTTTATCCGGACAGAATCGTTGGCACGATCACCGCGCGGACACTGGTACTGTCAGATGGCCTGCGTCTGAGCATCGAGGAAATGCCGTTTCAGGCAGAGGTCGTTGCGCCACTCCGATCATTTGACGAAGTGACCATTGAATCCCGACCACTGGCGATATCGCAGCGGCATACAGCAGCTGGCTTGCGCCAGCCGATACAACCTTCGGCGCTCCTGGTTGCAGGTGCCGCATTGCTGGTCGGCCTGTGTCTGTTGGCAATCAATCGTTCTGGCGGTCGAGCCAGGTAGCCTTCGCACAACGCGGGTGGTGGCCACTGCTTTGTCACGGCCCGCGATCAAAGGCAAGCACAGCGCTTGCGTCGCGCATGAAGATTTCCACGGTTTTCGGGCCGATGCCGTCGAATTCCACCAGCCGTTGCTCAAACGCCTGACGATCAGCGCTGGCTTCGACCATATGGCTGACCTTGCCTGCGTACTCGTCGTTTAGCCTGCGTGCCAAAGCGTGAAGCCGTACGGCGGTGGTCTCGTCGTAACGCACGTAATGCGCCTGCCCGAGCATCGTGACCAGTTCACGATGGCTGCACGCAGCAAGCTTGCACGGTGTATCACGCCCGTGTTTATCGACAATCACCCGATAGGCTTCGGCGGCGATTTCGGCCTGAATTCGCTTGCCCATCAGGAAACTGGCAAGCAACCATTTGAACAGTGCAGCGTCGTCGTTGTGCTTGAGTTGAATGTTCAAATCCTCGGCGCTGATCGTCTTGTTCACTGGCTACCTCCGGGGTTGAAATCATGGGGGGTCTTCGTCCCCTTCTATGGTCGGCAAACGCCTGATCTATAGGCTGCCGCCAGTTCCAACCGTTCAAAGCAAAACAATTGTCAGCAGCCTGAAACAAACCCCGAAAATCCTTTGAATTTTTTTCGTCGGCAAAACTCATTTGCGTATGAGCGTAAGGAGGAACGCATGAGTAACGTCGACATCTTCGTCATCGAATACAAACTTCATGGCCAGCCAAAATCGTTCGTCATCCGCGCGAAAACCATGCGCAATGCCGATGCCTGGCATTGGGCGAGTTGCGAGGCCGGCATCGCGCCAATACCAAAACCCGGCAAACCGCCGTTGAAAGTCATCTCCAAACCTCAGGCCGAGCGCTTTGGCATCACCGAGGTGAAATGGCGCGAAACGGCAACGGTGGACTGGATGGAGGCTTAGTCATGCTCAAACAGATCGGCAATACGTTGATCCGCCGTGACCATCGTGCCAGTTGCCATTGCGGCGCCGTCATTCTCGAAATCCACCTGCCCGACGGCCTGCCGGCGCCGCATCGCTGCGACTGCTCCTTCTGCAAACGCCGTGGCGCAGTCGTTGCGGCAGTGCCGGCGGCGGACCTGAAAGTGATCCGTGGCCAGTCTGCGCTGTTGAAGTACAGCTTTGGCCAGCAAGTGGCCGAGCACTTTTTCTGCGGTAACTGCGGCATCTACACCCATCATCGACGCAGTACCAATCCGCATGAATTCGGCTTCAATGTCGGCTGCCTTGAGGGGATCAATCCTTATGATCTGGGTGAGGTGCCTGTAGCGGATGGCGGGCCTTGGCAGTCGCCGTAAAGCAAATGTCCGCTGGCGAGCAGATCAAGGCTCGCCAACGGTTCAATGAGCAGAACCGGCATTACCGAAAGAAACCTGCCTTACTGCACTTTCAGATCAAGCAACTCACCGCCCTCCTTGCTCAGACGCTCCAGATACGCACCGGCCTCGAGCAACTGATAAGGGAAGTAAAGACCTGCCGGCGTCGGCGCTTGACCATCGAGCCCGAGCAACCGCTCCAACAGCATCGCGATACTCAACCCCGTGAGCGCGGCGGCGCCCGCCGGATGCACGAGGGCATGCCGAGTGTGCAACGGTCGCCCCTGGCGATCCTCGCCGACCATTTCGATGAGAATTTCGGTAGACATCGGCCGACCCGCGCGCCGCGAAGAACTGACCCCGCTGGCGAGACTGAACTGAACATTCGGCGCATCGGTGGCGGCCGCCAGCCCGGTGACGTCGATGGACGAGAAACCGCTGGCTTGCATCGGCGTACCGTCCACCGCCCGGAAGCTGACGTTCTTGTCCTCCCCTTCGCGCCAGATGTACTCCCCGTTGCGCCGAGTCAGGGCGGCGGGCAGCATCTTGTTCAGGTGTTCGAAATCCTTGGCTACGGTCGGCCCGCCACCATCCTCTTCGTCGACCAGCGCATCAATACGGATATCGCGCACCCGGGCAAACGCTTCGGCAAGGTGCAGCGTCGCCACGGTCGTCGCGCCCACCATCCATTCGTAACCCAGCACGATGGGGGCCGCGTCAGGGCGATGGATGAAACTGGCGATTTGCGGCGCAATCTCGAACACGCCGGAAGAAATGCTCAGGTGCGGAATCTTGCGCTTTTGCGCGAAACGCAGCCCGGCCAGGGAATGATCCATATAGAAAACCGCCACGGCGCTGACCGGGAGATCACCCAGCCTCAAGTCTTCGGCAGTAGGATCAATGACCACGCCCTGCGCCCCGCCCATTTCTTCTGCGGCTTGTTGAGCCTTGGCCAGGTCCCGGCCGCCGATCAGTAAAGGGACCTCGGGGTGGGCGGCGCGTAAGGCTTTGGCCGTATGGTGGCCAATGGCGCCGGAGCCGCCCAGGAACAAAATCGGATGAACTGACATAGGTATCCTTCCTCGTCTTTTTGGGTTGCAACCTAGTGTTGATGCGCTCCCCGACGTGAGGGTTCCAAGCCTTTGCGTGAGCTGCAGGGTGGACCGACGAATGTCATTTTGAACGGCGTGTTGATAAGGCATGTTTAGGAGTTTTTCGTGGCTGTTTAAAAGACACGTCGCGTTACCTGCTTAAGGCTACAACGTCTTGCGCCATTGCCTACGACTACGCCAGAATCCGCCGGCTTGTGCGTCTGGGGCGCGGGTTTTATCGTTCCTGGGTCACTGAAAAACAGTGATGGGGTTTGGTAGCCCGCTTCCATATGACGCATAACGTCACTGTGCGCAGATGCTATTTGAGCATTTGTCTTATGGTGGCCATGCGCAGGGCGTCTTCGGGCGCGCCGGATTTTCCATATGGGCCGGTCTACCAACCTTCGTATGGCCACCACCTTTCGTTTGGTAGCGAGGGTGATGGCTCCTTAAGTCCCATATGGAGCTTCATCTATGTTCAAACCAACGCCGAATCCACCAGAAACCGATCCAGTCTCACCCTACAAATTCCCGGATTCCCGAACACTCAACGACGCAGCAGAACGAGCACTCGATTACTACCTCACCCCAACCCAGCGCATCATGGGCAGCGATCAGAAACACGCGCCCATGTTTCTGGCCAATTCCGACTACGACAGCGAGTCCCTGCTGGTTAACGCCAGCGAGTCCCTCAGCTCAGCCACCGAAATGCTCTGCAACTTCGCCGCCCTCCTGGAACCAGGCCACCGCAAAACTGCGCTGGGGATTGCGCAAGTGGTAATGCTGGGGGAATTGGCGGTGAATCAAGCACTGGATAAAGTTGTGCCGGTGGATTGATGGGTAAGCCCTTTGTGGCGGTCATGTCGCAGCCACAAAGGAAGAATATCTAAAGCGTCTGCTATCGGCCAAGGACTGCTACTCCTGGCCGATAGTTTCGAATAAAACCAACCGGCCAAAAACATGAACCAAGATCGTTCCTGAAGACTCGCCGCAGCCGGTGCGGTAATCTCCCGAAGTCTACAAAGCACTTTTAGCCTTCATGCTTTGACATTTTGATTACACGACAAGGATGCCGTATGACTCCCTCCGCTCGATTGGGTGACAAGCATGTTTGCCCATTGCCCGGTCACGCCACTACACCGATTGCTTCCGCCAGTGGCGACGTAAACATTAACTTCATGGGATCTGCTCGCGTTGGCGATACCTGTGGCTGTGGAGCTGTGATCACCACAGGATTCCCATCCATTCAGGTGAACGGGCGCCCCATGGCCCACTTGGGCAGTCCGACTAGCCACGGCGGGACGATCATTTCCGGGTCAGGCGATGTAGGTGGTGGTTTTGCCATGGGTGATGCGGGTGGTGCGACCATCATCAACTTCATGACGCTCGGCGCGTTCCGTCCAGATGGCACTGTGGATGATGAGAAAATGGCCACGCTCCTCGCTGACCCGAAATTAAAAGAGAAAGCAGTAGCCGCAAACGCTCTTGTAACACCCAAACCTACCCCGAAAAAGCCCAAGTCAAAGCCTGAGCCTAAAGCTGCCGTCACGTGCAAAGACCCTGACCTGATGGAACAGGTGGCCAGCTATATTGCAGGGGAAATGAACCGCAACATCACCCATCCGTCCGTGCTCAAAATGAAGAAGCTGTTGAGCTACGACGCAGCAGCCGAAAACGCAGAATTTCAAAAGCTACCTTTGTATGCACGCCTTGCCCCACCTAACTTCCAAGCAATTGCACTTGCTAACACTGTCACTGCAATGGGCCTTTGGGCTGAGCGGGTAGGTCAAAATCGGCCTTGGGATCATAAGGTGACAATTGGGCAAAGTTCGGTGGTCCTTGGCAGAAGCAAGGTCAGGTCGATTACTTCTACGACATCTGGTCGAACATCCACTATGGCTACGTGGGGCGCTACGGTGGGCTTTCTGAAGAGGTTCTTCTGGACGGCGCCGGCCTTGAGCAAGTGGCATCAGACTCCCTTCGGAAAATTCAGAAGTGGAACGAACGGAAAGGGCCTCACCGCTCAGCAGACATCGAAGGCATGCGGGCTTGGGACGACATCGGAGACCGAGTCTCGATCAGCATTGGCGTCAAACTCTACAAGCAACACCCCGACGGAGGGATTACGGCGAAGATGGTAATGGACAAAGTTTTAGCACTACCACGTTCAAGCTGGGGGGACGGCACACGTGACCACGTCTGCAAATAAACCGAAACGGCATTTATGGCGCTGGGCGGTGGCGTTATTACTCACACCCGTCGCCTTTTGGTATGTCGCGACTCCACAAGTGAGCTTCCACTTCTCTGAGAAGGGACAGGGGCGCCTCGGTTACATTCTGAATGTTCAACACAACATCTCAAAAGGCGAGATCTACCCGGGTGAAGTTACTGGGGGCGCAGGACATATTTTCCCGAATAGCCAGTTTTTTATGGAGTTCGACTGGAACAACGGCGGGAAGTCACATTGCATCCGGGTTAACCCGAAGTGGCCGAATACTGACGTTTACATCGGGGAGGATGGGGCTATCGATAGCCGCACGGATGGCAAGGCGATTGAAGCCTGTGGGCCGTTTCCAGAGTAGGAAAAGTCGAGAGGTCATGCGGGACCAGACCACGTATCTACTCGTGGTCTACCTCAAATCCTTACCCAGGTTCAAGAAATCAAACCTACTGTTTTTTGCTGCAGGACAGACTGACGAGCGTCAATTTGAACAGCGTGTTGATGAGACGTGTTTAGGCGCTTTCCTCCACTGTTTAAAAGACACGCCGCGTTACTTGCTTAAGGCTACAACGCCTTGCGCCGTTGCCTACGACTACGCCAGAATCCGCCGGCTTGTGCGCCTCAAGGGCCACCGGTAACTTGGTTCGCGTCACTGATTCCCAGTGATCGGGTTTAGTAGCCCGTGGTAAATGAAAGTGCACAAGCGTCCGTCAAAAGGTATTCACGTACCTGCACTTGATGGCGGCTGTGCGTAGGGCGCCCTCGGGCGCGCCGGCTTTCTTCTTTTCCCCGGTCTACTAACCTGCGTACAGCTGCCACCCCCTGTTTAGTAGCTCGGTGCGGCGGCCACACCACAGGAAAAAGAAGAACATGTTCAAGATCACGCCGAACCCGCCGGAAACAGATCCGGCCTCCCCGTACGAATCTCCCGATTCCAGGAAATTCCACGAAGCCGCCGAACGCGCCCTTGATTACTACCTCACACCAACCCAACGCATCATGGGCAGCGACAAAAAACACGCTCCCATGTTTCTGGCCAATTCCGACTACGACAGCGAGTCCTTGCTGGTTAACGCCAGCGAATCCCTAGGCTCAGCCACCGAAATGCTCTGCAACTTTGCCGCCCTCCTTGACCCAGGCCACCGCAAAACTGCGCTGGGGATTGCGCAAGTGGTGATGCTGGGGGAATTGGCGGTGAATCAAGCGCTGGATAATGTTGTGCCGGTGGATTGATAGGTAATCCCTTTGTGGCTGTGGTGTGGCTGCTGTCACAAATGGATCAAGATTGCATCGGGTGGCTGCTTTCGGCCAGAAGCGCCCGGTCTGCCTGATAAATAAATCTGTCCCCATTCCACCGTCCCCATTCCACACGGCAATGAGTTCCCCTTCCTTGAACCATGAAGTCAATGTGATAGCATGGGTTCGCCCCCCGGAGAGGGGGAATTTTTCTACATCCCGCAAGGAATATGCCCCTGTGAAAGACTTCGTCATCAGCGTCAACAACACCGTCCTCTATCTCTCCCTGGCGTTCATCTGGCTGGTCGCTATCGTCGCGATTTTCACCAGCGGGTTCCTCCCGGCGCTGGGTATCTTCGTGGCCGGCACCCTGTGCTGGTGCATCATTTCCGGCTTCTGGTTCGTCCAGTCGGCGACCTACGAAGAACTGCGCAAGCTGAACGCAAACAAAGGCTGAAACGTCAGGGTGGAGCAGTGAGTGCCCCGCCCTACCCTGAGCGCTTGGTTCCGTGCCGAGCGCTCTCGCCCACTGCGAATGACTCGCATAAATCCCGTATTCTCCGAAATCCAGAAAATCCCGCCATTCCCTAGCCCCGAGCGCAGAGAAAAACCTGTAATCCACCCACAAACCATCGTAATTTACCCACCATAACTACAAGGTCGTTTGGGGATACACGTGGGAGCCTACCGTCTGCTGTTGGCCGTGCTGGTCGCTGTTTCGCACATGGGCAAGTTGTTCATGGGGTTCAACCCGGGTGTGGTTGCCGTGATTTCCTTCCTGCTCATCAGTGGTTTCGTCATGACTTCACTGATCGAGCGCAACTACAAGGCGCCCGAGAAAGTCGGCCGGTTCTATCTGGACCGAGCCTTGCGTCTTTACCCGCAATTCCTGTTCTACTTCGTCGCTTCTTGTACGGTGATCTATTTCCTGCTGCCCGGCACGCCACAGTGGGCCGAACTGACCTTCAGAAACATCGCCGCGAACCTCGCGATCGTGCCCCTCGGTTTCTATATGTTCGGCGCGAGCGGAACGTGGATTGTGCCTCCGGCCTGGTCGCTCGGCCTGGAGATGTGCTTCTACCTGGTGATCCCGTTCCTGCTCATCTACCGAGCACGGGGCGTGGCTTTCGCCTTGTCCGTTGCGGTCTTCATCCCCGCGTGCCTGGGTTTCATCAACACCGACTACTACGGCTACCGCTTGTTGCCGGGCGTGCTGTTTATATTCCTGTGCGGCAGTTACCTCTACAAACCGCAGGCCAAGGGATTAATAATCGCCGCAGGCACCGCTGTGGCGGCGGCACTGATCTTTGTGGCGATCATGGCGGGCTGGATCGAACGCCGACCGTCCAACGCTGAAGTGGCCGCCGGGATTGCGCTGGGCATTCCTGCTGTCTACGTGTTGACGAAGCTGAAGTTTCACCGGATTGACGAGTTTCTCGGGAACATCAGCTACGGCGTGTTCCTCAATCACTTCGTGGTGATCTACTTCCTGCACGGTCTCTGGCCGATTACTTCATTCGATTGGCAAAAGGTTGCGACGGTATTAGTGCTGTCGTTTTTGTTGAGCGGCGTTTCGTACTATTGCGTCGAGCGGCCGGCGTTGAAGCTTCGGCATGCGCTGCGGGCGGGTGCGAAGGATCGAATGAAGGAAGTGCGGATGGGTGAAGCAACGGTTTGATGTCGGTGGGAGACAGAGCATGAGTATGGGAAGGAATCTGTCTCTGTATCCAAGTCGCTTATCCCCCACCCTCCTTAGTCTCAACACCAAAAATACCGGAAACAATGCACGATGAAGATTACTTGGCAACGCTACAAGACATACGAAGAAGCTAAAAATCAGTGTCGCGTTATTTATCTCCATGAATGGGACGACAAACCGTTCTACTGGGGAAAAGCACACAACAGCTTCTTTGGTGGCCACAAGCGCCAGATCGACGACCTTCATGCGAGCGGAAGGTACAACTCTGGCTATCGCCACTGGATTGAAGGGTGTTTGAGGCATGGCGCCAAACTCTATCTCGGAAAGCTTAGTGATCTCGCCTTGACAAATATCGACGATGTAGAGAATTGGCTTATTTACACGTATGGGCACGAAATGAATTCGAAAGTACACGCACCGTCAGTTGACCTGACCATTACGCATCTAGGCGACGTGCCAGCCTCAATTACACAATCTGACTTCAACACTCCATATCAAAGGCTGGTGGACTCAAATGCGATTGTTTAGCCAAGTAAATAATTGTGTCCGTTTCTGACTGAATGCAGTCATTCGCGAACAACGGCTTGCGGCGCTATGATCGCAACACTCCACCTCTTGAATACAAACCCCATGCTGCCCCCAAAAACCCGCCCAACCCCAGCCCCGCTCCTCAACCCCGGCGAATCCGTGGTCCTGTTCGACGGCGTCTGCAAACTCTGCAACGGCTGGGCGCGCTTCTTGATTCGTCACGATCATCAGCGTCGCGTACGTTTGGCAGCGGTTCAATCGCCGGAGGGCCAGGCGTTGCTCGCGTGGGCCGGCCTGCCCATAGATCAGTTCGACACCATGGCCGTCATCCGCGACCGTCACTACTGGGAACGTTCCGACGCTTTCTTTGAGGTCATCAGCCAGTTATCCGCCCGCTGGCAGCCATTGCGACTGCTGCGCGTCTTCCCGCGTGGGCTGCGTGACTGGGCCTACGACCGCATCGCGCTAAACCGCTATCGACTGTTCGGCAAGTACGACACTTGCCTGCTGCCAACGCCAGACCATGAACAGCGCTTCCTCAAAGCAACTGCACCTACGCCAGCAAACTGAACAACTGCACGGGCGTCATCTTCGTCACCATCATCAGCACGATGACAAACATTCCGGCAAACCCGAGCACGCCCATCCACAACCATTGGCGATACACGCCCTGGTATTGTTGATCGAGACTCGCCCCCGCTTCGCTCGCACTCGATGCCATCGCATACAACCGCTTTTGCAGGATCAACACCGGCAGCCACAGCGAGCCAACACAGAAGAAGATGATCAACGAGGTCAGCACCCACTCGGTGCTCATGCTCAGCCCCGACAGTCGCATCAACAGATACCCCGTGATGATTTGCACGAACCCGGCCGGTGTGGTGATCCACGTGTCGAAACGCACGTCCATGCGCGCGACGTGCGCTATGACCTGCGGGTTGGCGGTGCGGCTGGCGGCGATCAGGTAGAGGTAGGAACCCATACCGAAACCGAACAGGAAAATCGCCGCGATGATGTGCAGGTACTTCAGGCACAGGTATGCCATGTCAGCGCTGCCCGTCGGAGAAGTGCACGGCCAGGCTCAGGTTGGCCGGGTCGTTGATCGCGGCCATGTACTCGGCGACGCTGATTTCGCCCACGCAAGGTCGGGCGCCGGGTGGCGGCGTGTAGCCTTGAGCCATTTTGGTGGCCAGCGCTACGGCGGCGCAGCTGGGAATCTCCGGCCCTTTGTCATTCAGGGCGGTGAGTTGCGCGGTCATCGACAGCGGTTTGCCGTCAACACCAAGCCCCTGCACATCGATGTACATCGCACTTTTGCCATCGCCGAAACGCTCGAAACGTGTGCCCAGGCGGTGCAATCTTGCGGCCCAAAGAGCATGGTCGCGCACCAGTCCGACCTTCAGTGCCTGAGCCAGCAGGCCGTTGGCGATGCCGCCGAGTTTAAGCCCGGCGCCCGCCTTGAAGCTCAAGGTCTGCGCACCATAACGATTGGCAAAAATATCCATGTCGGGGACATCAACGTTAGCCAGCAGACGAGTGCCCATCTGCGGCATTTTGCGCAAGGTCAGGTCCAACCAGCCCGACACCTCATGCACCTTGCCGTTTTTCAGTTGTTTGATCGGTTTGCCGGCGTAAGCGAGTACGCCTTCGATGGTCGACAGACCGGGCATTTTCGCTGACGAGGAAATGCCATGCTCGATCGAATCAATGCGCGAAAAGCGCTGGCGCTGCTCATCGATAATGGCTGACGACAACGTCGGCACCGAGCTGCAACCGCTGAGGATAGCCACGCTTGCCTCTTTCGCCCGGGCATCAAGCAAGTCGATGCCATTGACGAACGTGCGGCAGTCCGCCAAATCGCAATAGTTCACGCCGGCATCGATGCAGCTCTGCGCAACGGCATAGGATTGCCCCTGAAACGGCCCGCCGGTGTGCACGACCAACTGAATGTTCAGCGCCCGCAACGCGGCTTTGAACTCGCTGCCCATGGCATCGCCGCACCAGCCTTCGCAGACATTGCCCGATTGGCTGTTCAGCTCATCGAGTTTGCGCTGCAACTTGCGCGGATCACGCCCCGAAAGCACCAGGCCGATGTCCGGCATCAGTGCCAGATGCCGGCACACGATGCTGCCGAAGTTTCCGTAACCACCGACCACCATCACCCTGAACGGCATGCAATTCTTCCCTAATTCAATCCTTCAAACAGGCGTGAAGGATATAGGGCCGAGCGTCAGCAAGCCATCCACCTACAAGGATTTGCGGTGTAGCCGAAAGCCCTAGAAATTGATCTTGAACCCCAACATCGCGTCATACCCATGGCTGTCGCCGTCAAACCCTTGGCGATAGCCAGCCGAAGCGGTAAACGTGGTGCGCTGATTGGCCTGATAATCCACCCCCACATTGACCTCGCCCCACGTACCCTGAATGTCCGACTCGAACGGAATGTACCCCGACTCGGAGGAAAACTCGGTTTTCGGTTGCCCCTTGAACTCATGCCAGATGCTCGGCCGGATCCAGCCGTTGGTGCGCCGTGCGCTCTTGTCGACGCCCTCAGTGTCCCAGTCCTTGGCGATGCGCACACCGGCTCGGCCGATCAGTGAGTCGACGTCCTTGAAGCGAATCTTCGCGCCGGCATCATCACTGCTGTCCAGATCGACAGAGCTGTAGATCGCCTGCAACTGCGGCTCGATGTACCAGTCTTTGTCGACTTCGAATGGGTAGCCGTTTTCCAGCGAGGCGGTGTAGCCCCAGCCACGGGTTTTCAGTTTGGCCAGGTCATTGGGTTTGGCTTCGATGTCGAAGCGATTGACCTGCAGCACACCGTCCAGATACCAACCGGAGGGGCCGAAGTGCGTCCAGTACGCGCCGACGCCGTAAGCGCGCAAAGTGTCTTCACCGGCGGCGCGCCGGGTGTAGTGGCTGACGCCGGCGTCGATGGTCCCGGCGGACAACGACAGCCCGGCCTGCTCGTGACTGCCGTCGGGCCGGTCCTTGCGGTAAAGGTCGGTGCCGACCTGAAAGGCCGTCAGGTCATAGTTGTATTCGGGCGTGTTGCCCAAGGCGTTTTTGCGGTCGCCATCATGTTTGCCGCTGCGGTAGATCACCCGGCCCCAGCCCATCGACGGCGCCAACGTCGATTCGTCTTCCTTGGGCAATGGATCACCGCGATTAAGACGCTCCTCGCCGACGCGCTCGGGAAGGGTGTCGACCATCGTTCGGCCATAAACCAGTGCCAGTGCGGGGACGGCACCGTACAGCGACACTTCCGGACGGTAGTTCGGCACCGGGGACGGATCGGGGTCGGGGTCGGGACCAGGACCGGGTGGGCCGTCCGGAGGCACGGCGTCCGAGCGCAGATACCAGGTGTCCTTGCCGCTACCATCCTCGGCGCCCTGTTGTAGACGATATTCGTAGGGGCCGGCGACAACACGCCGGGCCAGTTGAAAGGCATTGGCGTCGCTCGCGGCTTCGGTTTTATTGAGCAGTTCGACCACCGCAATGCCGTTGCCCTGAGTCAGCTCGCCCTGGCCGCCGACATTGCTCACGATCACGCCGGTGGCGCCGCCGCTGGCGGTGGTTGTCGAATCCACCACCAGCATGTCCGAGAGGCTGTTCGCGCCACCACCATTCAACGTGGTGTTAAGCAGCAGCCGGCCGCCATTGGACACGAACACCCCGCCGCCATCGGTGCCGGCGGTGTTGGCCCCGCTGATCAGCAACACATTGCCGACCGTGTTGCTGCCAGCGGCAAGGTCGAGCGTGCCGCTATGGGTGAATCGGTTTACACCGAGCAACTGGCCCTGTACGGCACCGCCCAGCGTCGGCGTATTGGCCGTTTGCCCCAAGGGCAGATAGGCGCCGCTGGCGTTGAAGTTGACGATGCCCGTCGCCGGTTGCGCCGCCAGACGAATCACACCGCTGTTGTCGATGCTGTTGGCGCCCGATGAGCCGAGATCACTGACGGCAACGCCCCAGGTATCGCGACTGCCACTGCCGCTGCTGTCAGTAAAATTGCGCAGCGTCCAGGTGCCGCTGTTGGCCACTGAGCTGGCCGCGCTGACGGCATTCACAGCGCCGGTCATCTGCCCGGTATTGTTGAGCGCAAACGTCGTGCCCGGTGTGGTCGCATCGGCGCGTACGGCGACATCGCTGAGCGCACTGATCGCACCTGAGTTGGTCAACGTCTGGCTCGCACCGCCAAGGGCGATGCCGCTGCTATCGGCCCACCCCCCCTGAAGCGTGGCGCTGTTACTGACATTGACGCTGCCGCCCTCGGTCAAGGCGTCTATGGCCGACGAGCCAACGCCTCGAGTAGTGATCGCGCCGCTGTTGCTGACGGTCAAATTCGCTGCGCCCGAGGCCTGGGCGAGAATGCCCTGACTGTCGCTGGCACCGAAGGTCTGGATCGCGCCGCTGTTGACCACACTTTGCGCGCCAGTGACCGACAACGTTCGGATACCACGTTGTTGATTGCCCCGCGCAATCAACTCCCCGCTGTTACTGACACTCAATGTGCCCAGCCCACTGCCCGAGTTGAAGGCATTACCGGCCAGAATCGCCGCGCCCTGACCGTTGACGTCAATCAGCGGGCCATTGAACACGACACCCACGTCGCCGCCCAGCGTCAGCGCCTGGATACCAAAGGCGCCAATGCCCGTGCCGTCGCCCGAGCCGGCGTTCGAATGGGTGATGATCGTGCCGCCGGAATTGACGTTGACCGTGCCCGTCGGCGACTGGGTCGAGGCATAGATGCCGTTGGCGTTGCTGTGCAGGGTTTCGATGCGATCGCCACGGTAGTTGACCTGGACGCTGCCCGCGGTCGAATCGACCCGGATGCCGCCCGCGCCAAACCCGCTGGCGAACAGATCGCCCGAGTAATCAATCAGCACGTTGTTGTTTTCGGCGCTGACAATGATCGCGTAGGCTCGGGTGGTGTTGATGTCGCCGAGGACTTTGATATTGCCGCTACCGGTGATCGCGACATCACCGGTGCCGCGCTTGATCACGTAAATCGCCCGTGAACCGGCGGTGTTGGCCGTGCTGCCGACGTTGATGGCAGCATTGTTCTCGATGCTGATCGAACCGCTGCCGCCGACGTTGTCGTTGGCATAGATGCCGTGCGCGGCGCCGCCAGTGGTTGTGATCGAACCTTCATTGACGATCGCGATGCTGCCGACGCTGGAAAACGAACGAATGCCGAAACCGTTGAGCCCGCTGGTACTCAGGTTGCCGCTGTTGGTCAGGCGGGTATCGCCTGTGCCGCCCTCGGTGAACAAGCCAAAGGCGTTCATGCCGATGCTTTGCACGTTCGCCGCGTTGATCAGTGTGGTGTTGCCATTGACTGCGCGGGTGTGCACGCCGGCGTGGTTGCCAATGCCGGCAGTCGGCAAAGTGTCGTCAATGATCGGAAGACCGGCCGACAGTGCATCATCGTTGTTGACCAGAATATTCACGCCACTGCCGACGTTGACGTTGGTCTCGCCACTGCCCGTGGCTTTGGTCCAGACGCCGTTGCCGCCGAGCAACGTGATCTGGCCATTGCCCTGATGATTCAGGTTGATCGCCCCGCCGCCGCTGGCGTTGATGTCGATGCCATCGTGTTCATTGCCGACCACGGTATTGAGGATGTTCAGCGTGGTACCGGTACTCACCGAAAACGTCGACGACCCGGCGCCGGCATTGGTGATCGCCAGCGCGTCCAGGCCACTGCCGCCGACATTCACCGTGTTGGTCCCGCCATTGACGCTCAGGTTCGCGTTGCCGGTGGTGCCGATGATATTGGCAAACACTGCGTTGGCGGCCGTTGGTGGTGTGCTGTTCACCGTAGTGCCACTGAGTGTCAGCGTGGTGTTGGCATTGTTGCCACGACTGTTCAACGAGGAACCCGCCGTAGTGGTGATGGTAGTGCCCGACTGCGTGCTGATCGACGCATCGACGCCGGCCGCCGGCAAACAGGTTTGCGAGACGTTGTAGGCACCCGCCGCCAAAGGCCCGCACGCGGCTTGAGCGTCTGCGAGCATCAAGGTGTTGGCCATGGCGACCAGTAACGCGTTGCGAATGAAATGCGGGGCGTGCCCACCGTGAGGATGGCCGCTGGCACCGTGCATGAGAACCTCCCTGTTCAGCGTACGTGGCGAATCCCTCACGCCTGTCGACGCCGCGCGATATTGCGTTGTGATTACCGCTATAGACCTTAGTAGTTATTTCCAAAGTTGGTAATTCGCGGGTCGAGGACCTGTATCGGCAAGTTGACGAACGGTCATTCGAATGTTCAGATGCCGCCCAGTTTCAGGTGTCCCATGCCGCCGTGCATGGGGTGAAACGGGAAACCGGTACGTTCTTTTCGAACAAGTCCGGTGCTGCCCCCGCAACGGTATGCGCGTGATGCTTTCGATACACCACTGTGGCCGCACGGCCATGGGAAGGTGAAAGCCTCGATACGCGCGAGCCCGGAGACCGGCCTGGAATTTCGTTTGGCAAAATCCTGCGGTGGGCGGGCATGGGCCGGTATTGGCTGTGCGCGATGCCTTCTCCTGCATGCTCTTCTGCGAAGATCCTTTTCGAGAAGACAATGATTCGACCTTTCAACACTTCTGCTCCAGCCCTGTTCCTTGGTTGCCTGTTCAGCCCGCTGCTACTGGCCGACGACACACCACTGGAACTCAATCAGCAAATCGTTTCCGCACCGTCGGTGGAGTCCACCACGGTCGCCGACATGGCGAAGTTCGGCAGTAAGGTCGAGATCGTCAGCCGCGAACAGATCGAGCGCGCCGGCCCCAGTGCCGATGTCAGCCGCGTCATGCAGATGTTCATTCCCGGCCTGTACGTGGCGCCGAAAAACGGTCCCTTCGACTACGGCACTTATTCGCTGCTCGGTGGGCGCAACGACGATACGCTGATCCTGCTCGACGGCGTGCGCCTGAACAATCGCCTGTACGGCGGCCTCTATCTGGACACCCTGCCGGCCAACGCCATCGAACGCATCGAAGTACTCAAAGGGGGCCAGAGCCTGTTGTTCGGCACCCAAGCCGTATCCGGCGTGATAAACATCGTCACCCGCAGCCCGCAATCGCGTAAAGCCGCCGGCGAAGTGAATCTGGGCGTCGACAGCTTTGGCGGCACTACCGAAGACGCCCGCGTCGAGAACATCTTCACTAACGGTTTCGGCGATCTCGGTTTGCTGGCGTACGTCAGCCACAACGTTTCCGACGGCTATCAGCCGTATCGCAACCGCGACATGAAAAATGTCAGCGAGAAGAACCGCGCCTACGAAGTCACCACCTTCGGCGGCAAGGCGATTCAGTCGTTTGGCGATGATTCGCGGCTGGAACTGTTCTACCAATACGCCGACGCCAATCTCGACTTCGCCCGCCCGGTGGACAACCACAAAACCACCAACGACCGCGTGCAGCAAATCGCTACGGCGACCTTCGAGCAAACCCTCAACGAACGCCTGAGCTACTTCGTCAAAGGCCATATCAACGACTGGGACACCCGCTACACCCGCGTCAACAACGTCAATGGCGGCACCAAGGTCATTAATCACAACGACTATTGGGGCTTCACCGACTGGGGTGTGCAGGCCGAAGGCAAGGCTGAATTGCCTGGCGGCCATGTGCTGGTGTTCGGCAGCGACAACCAGTGGTTCAAGGGCCAGGACGATGTGCTGATCATCGACAACGATAAGGCCGAAGCCCATGCGTTCTACACGCAACTGCGCCCGCAGATCGACGCCCTGCCCGACTGGCATCCGAGCATCGGCGTGCGTCACGAGGCCATGAGCGGTGGCGACAGCGCCACGGTCGGCATGCTCACTTCGCTGTATGACCTCAACGACAACTGGTCGGTGCGCGGTCAATACGGCAGCGCCTACAAACTGCCGAACGCCGAGCAACTGTTCGTCAACGAGCCGGGCGACGAGATCGGTAACCGCAACCTGAAACCGGAAAAAAGCCGCAATACGGAGCTGGGTGTCGACTACAAGGGCCTGCTGCTGGATCGCGAATTCAGCGCCAGTGTGACCCTGTTCAAACGCAAGATCGACGATCTGATCACCCTCGATGACATTCAGTGGGTCAACGGTGAAGGCACGATCCAGATGCGCGGTTTCGAGGCGGACGCGAAACTGGCGCTCAACGATCAGTGGAGCCTGCAAGCGGACATGACCCGCAACCTCACCGAGTCGCGCACCGGTGTAACCATCAACGACATCCCGAGCTTCTTCGCCCGTTCGCGGGTCGGCTATGAATCGGAAAATCGCCTGTGGGGCGTTGGCGGTGCGATCCGTTACATCCGCGATATCAAAAGCTCGAAGCAAGTCGAATACGGCAATTATTCGGTGGTCGACGCCGACGCTTATCGCTACCTCGACAACGCCCACCAACACCGGGTGAGTCTGCTGGTGGAAAACCTCTTCGACCGTGATTACGTCACCAGCCGTTCAAGCAATGTCGATAACCTCGGCCGGCCGTTCACCTCCGAAGTGCGCTACACGTACCGCTTCTGATGAGTGACATCAAAACCTTCGACGGCGTCGACACGCACCCGGACTGGTCGCATGTGCCCGAGCATGCGCGCCATGTGTTCCTCTGTACCGGCCCGCGCTGCACCCAGCGCGGCGCCTTGCAGCTATGGAAAACCCTGCGCCGGCATTTGCTGGCGCACGATCGCATCGAGACCCCGGGCGGCGTTTTGCTGACCCGTACGCATTGTCAGTTCCCGTGCAACCTGGGGCCGATTTTGACGGTGTATCCCGAGCGCTGCTGGTATGGCGTGCGCAGCAACAAAGAGGTGCAGCGGCTGGTCGAGGGGCATCTGCTGGGCGGTGAAGTGGTTGCGGATTTGCTGATCAAGGCGCGGGCATGAGATCAATCCTGGTGGCGCTTGGCGCTCTGCTCTGCTCAATGCCTGTACTCGCCGACAGTTTCAGCAATTGCGGCGAGGACTGGAGCGCCAATGCGCCTTCGCGCGTCGTCGCGCTCAATCAGCATGCGGCAGATCTCGTTCTGGCGCTGGGTGCCGGGCCAGCGCTGGTTGGCGTAGCGTATCTGGATGACACCGATGCCGGTCAGCGGCAAGCCGAGTATTTCGGTGTGCCGGTGATCGCGCGGCAATACCCGGCCAGCGAAGTGCTTTACGCACAGAAACCGGATCTGGTGATCGGCGGGTTTGCCACGGCATTCGGCGACGGTGTGGCTTCACGCTCGGGTCTTGCGCGTAATGGTGTCGGTTCTTATCTATTGGAGTCGGCCTGCAACGGGCATTCGCTGGATTACTTCGCGCATGTACGCAATGACCTGCTGACCTTGGGCAGGCTGCTGCACAAACAGCCACAGGCGCGGCAATTGAGTGAGGCCATGGACGCCGATCTCGCCAGTGCCCGAGCCTTGGCCGGTGCGGGAAAACCGCTGTCGGTGTTCTACCTCGACAGTGAGGTCAAAGGTCTCGACAGCGAAGGTCGGCGAGGGTTTGTCACCCCGCTGTTGGCCGCTGCCGGTGCACGCAATGTCTTTGCCGACATCAACCTCTATCGAGTCACCGTCAACAGCGAAACCCTGCTGGCCAGCGACCCGGACGTGATCATGCTGGCCGATGCCGACTGGTCACCCGCCCGTCGCAAACGCTATCTGCTGACCCACGACCCGGTGTTGTCGCAACTGCGCGCGGTGCGCGAAAACCGGATCATCGAGATCCCTTTCACCCACCTGCTGCCGACTTTCAACAGCGGCCGCGTAGCCTTGCAACTGGCGCGGCAGCTCAACGCACTGAAGAAAAATAAATGAACCCGTCGCCCCCCACGCCACCTAACGAACAGACCATAAGGAGGTAGCCAATGCAAATCGAAACCGTGTGGATCGTACTGGCGGCAGTTCTTCTGCTGATTGAACTCTGGGCCATCAATCGGGTGCGCAAGAGCGAGGGGAAAGCGAGCAACAAAGGCGTGTGGATCGTGCTGATCGTGTTTGTGCCGTTGTTCGGGTTGATTGCCTGGGCGTTGGCGGGGCCAAAACATGTCAGTCAGCATTCGGCGTCGTAATCTGACCCTTGATCCATAGCGACTGAGCATCCGTCACGGACTGACATTCCAAATGCCCGCCGGAGATATGCCTGCTTAACCCGTTGCCAGCGTACGAGCCCGGCTTTGGCCGGGCTTTTTTCTGGTTGCTCGCCGCGTCTCCCTGCTGCAGGATCAGCCGATCGACAACAGGGAATGTTGAAATGGATCAGAAAGCACGTGGGCGAATTGTGGTGGTCGGTGCGGGCATCGTCGGCGCCTCCCTTGCGTATCACCTGTCTGGCAAAGGAGCGCACGTCACGCTGATCGAGGCTGACGAGGTCGCGAGCGGCGTCACGGCAAACTCTTTCGCCTGGATCACTGCCACGCACGCCGGCGCTGATCCGATTGCGCAGTTGCGCGGTATGGCCATAGAAGCATACCGACGACTCGAAACCGAGCTGCCGGATTTGCAGATTCGCTGGACCGGGGCTTTGTCGTACAACGAATCAGCAGAGCATCCGGCGTCGGCGACATTATTATCGTCGGCCGAGGTGCTTGCCCGCGAGCCCAACCTGAAAAATCCCCCACCCTGCGCGTTGTATCGCGCGGAAGAAGGCGCACTCGACGCCGTGCAAGCCACCCACGCCCTGATTGCCGGCGCCCGGGCGCTGGGGGCGCAATTGCTCACGCAAACCCGCATGACCGGTTTCAAAACCTGCAACGCAGATGTCACCGGCGTTGAAACCACAGCGGGCACCTTTGATGCCGACCTTGTTGTGCTTGCTGCGGGGACCGGCACCCAACAGTTAACGCAGATGCTCAACGTCTCCCTGCCCATCGACGCCTCGCCCGCCCTTTTCATCCGCTACAAGACCCAACCGGGCCTGGTCAAAGGCATCATCTCCAGTCCCGAAATGGAAATTCGGCAAAGTGCCGACGGCACGTTGCTGGCCGCTGAAGATTATCTGGGCGAGGCGCCGGGCAACTCGCCGACAGACATTGCCTGGCGAACCGCCGAAGCCATACAAAATGAACTTCACGGAGTGGTTTCCATCGAGCCGCAAACCGTCGTCGTCGGGTTTCGGCCCATGCCCGCTGATGGCATTCCCGTGGTCGGTTATCTAGCCGGCGTCAACGGAGTTTATGTTTGCGCGATGCATCCCGGTGTGACGCTGGCGGCAATCGTCGGGTGCCTTGCGAGCGAGGAAATCCTTGATCGTCAGACATCCGCCGCCCTGGAGCCGTGCCGTCCTCAGCGCTTTTTTCAGAACTCATGCGACGTTTGATTTAGACTCGCCGACGTCTTGCAGCAAGGAATGCGCACAGGCAACGCATCGTCATTTTGCGCAACTCGGACACCGAAAAAACGCAGTGAAAGGAGAACAACATTGCTCGCCCCCAAGGACACCGCGTTCGCCTATCAAACGGTCTATCACTACCTGCTAGGACTGATCGAGGCCGCCAGTGGCATGGGTGAGCAAAAATTGCCGTCACTGCGACAACTGGCATTGCGCCTCGGCGTTTCGGTGTCGACGACCAAATACGCCTACGCACTGCTCGAGGACGAAGGCAGAATCCACGCCAAAGCCAGGTTCGGCTATTTCACCCGGTCACTACCGGCGGCGCCTGTGACGGCCAACTCCGGCAATCTTCTGGACCACGTCTTCGCCAGCGCCCGTCAGCCCGGCATGCTGGCCCTGAGCAGCGATGCGCCGGCGATGCTGCTGTCGCTGCAAGGGCCATTGTTGACGATGGAGCGCGAACTGACCCGCCAATACCCGCACTCGCACGCGCCGCTCTATCAGCCCCTCGGCGAGCCGGAATTGCGCGCGGCCCTGGCTGAACGCTACACCCGTTCCGCTCACAACCACTGGCAGGCCGAGCAGGTGTATATCGGCGCGGACCTGCGCAGTGTGCTGGAGTTGTCGCTCAGTGCCTTGAATCTCGGTGGCACTGTGGCGCTGGTGGAATCGCCCTGCTCGTGGGCGATTCTGCGCCAGTTGCAGGCGGCCAATATCCGCGTTGTCGAAATGCCCCTTGGCGATGACGGCCGCTTCAATTTGCCTGCATTGAAGGCGTTACTCACGCGCGAACCGGTGCGCCTGGCGGTACTCTCCTCCACGGTGAATATTCCTCAGGGCCAGTTGATGCCGGCGCAGGATAAACAGCAGATCTGTCGCTGGCTGGCCGAGCGGGAAATCTGGCTGTTCGAAAACGACACGTGGGGCGAGTTGAGTTTCTCCAAGTCAGCCGCGCGTTATCGCGACTTTGCCGATCCGGACAAGTTGCTGGTGTTCTCGACATTCGACAAAATTATTGGCGGCGAAGCGCCGTACGGCTACGTGCTGTGTCGCCAGCAGGCCGCGCCATTTCATCGACTGTTTATGCAGCGCGGATTTCGCCTCTCGCCGATGCGGCAGAAAGCGATTGCCAGACTCTACAACTCCAGGCGCATTGACCAGCACCTGACTATGCTGCGCGCACTGTTGGTCAAGCGCATGCAACAGTTGCAGACCTTGCTGAAAGAGCACGGTAGCGGCCATTGGCAGGTGCTCGCCCCGCAAGGCGGTGCGAGTTTCTGGCTCAAGGCGATGCGGCCGATCAACATGCAAAGGGTGTTCGAGCGCCTGCTGGCCGAGCGGATCGTCATCGCCCCCGGCGAAATCTTCAGCCAGCAAGGCGCCTGGAAACAACACCTGCGCCTGAGCTACAGCCTCGATTGGGACAAGAACATTGCCCACGCGGTGCAACGACTGGCGCAGGCGATCACTGAAGAAAACCGCGTCTACAGTCCATAACAATGCCGCGCCTCAGGAAACCGGCCGTAGCGCACATCGTCGGCAAACTGCGCACAAGCCTCGCTGATCACCGCACCGACATCGGCGTAGCGTTTGACGAAACGCGGCAGATGCTCACCGCCCAGGCCGAGTACATCTTCGGTGACCAGCACCTGGCCGTCGCAGGCCGGTGAAGCGCCGATGCCGATGGTGGGCATTTTCGAGTCCAGCGTAATCTGCCGCGCCACGCCCTCCGCCACACCTTCGAGCAACAGGCTGAAGGCGCCCGCGTCGAGATTGGCCCGGGCGTCTTCGGCAATTACCGCAGCGGTTTCAGCCGTCAGGCCCTGGGCCTTGAAACCGCCCATGACATTGACGAACTGCGGCATCAATCCGACATGGGCCATCACCGGAATCCCGCGCGCCACCAGAAACTCGACCGTCGGCGCCAAGGCCTTGTTGGCTTCCAGCTTCACCGCATCACAACCGGTACGCGCCAACACCTGAGCGCAATTGCGAAAGGCCTGTTCATTGGATTCCTGATAACTGCCAAACGGCATGTCGGCCACCACACAGGCCAGGCGCGTGCTATCGACCACCGCCCGCGTGTGGCCGATGATTTCTTCGAGCTGCATGCTCAGTGTCGAGGGGCGGCCATAACCGACCATGGCCGTGGAATCGCCGACCAGAATGAAGTCGACGATGGGGTCGATCAGTTTGGCGATACTGCTGGAGTACGCCGTCAGCGAGACGATTTTCTGTTGGCCTTTCATGGCAACCAATTGCGGTACGGTCAGGCGTTTGGTGCGGGTATGCAGGCTCATGGGCGACTCCTTGAGGCAGCCGTCCGTAAACGATAAATGTCGTCGCAATCAACGCGAAAATATTCCATACAGTGCTCAATTCCCAAGGTTTCGAGCGGTCGATTATTCGCCTGACGTAAAAACATTCAATGCACAGATTTGCCTGAAAAAGCGACCCAGGTGCACCCTGCTTCGTTGAAATGCCGCAGGATCCGGGATGCTTTATTTCGCCGTTTACCGCAGGATGCGAAGCTTATGAACACATCCAGGGAGCAATTTTTATCATGGAAGAAGTCATCACCTACCGCACAGCCACTGCCGCCGATGCGCTGGCGATGTGCGAGCTGGGCCAATTGCTCAACTCGGTACACCACGCCGCCCGCCCCGATATCTACGCCGCCGCGACCGAAGATTTCGCCCGCGACTTGCCGCACTGGGCCGGCGTATTCGAAAAGTCCGGTCAGATCGTCTTCATCGCCAGCGCCGGTGAACGTCCCGTCGCGTTCATTACCGCCAACCTGTCCGCCAGTTCCGGGCCGTTGATGCAGCCGCAGAATGTTGTTCGCATCGGTTCGGTGTGTGTCGCGGAACCGTTTTGGGGCAAAGGCATTGGCCGCGCGCTGATTCAACGGGTGAAAGACTGGGCTATCGCGCAAAATGCTCAAGACTTGCGCCTGACGGTCTGGCCGTTCAACGAGCGCGCGGTGCGCATGTATGCCGAGTTCGGCTTCGAGACCCGCGCCCTGGAGATGGGCGTTCGATTGTGAGGAGCGAACACGTCCGATCATGAATAACCGTGAACAGCTCCATCAGCAGGGTTTTGCCCTGCTCCGTCGCGCCATACCCGCCGAGTGGCTGGACGATCTGCGCCAGGCGTTTGATGCGGGTGTATTGCCGTCGGATCGCTGGCCCGTGCCCCGGGGTCAGGACTGGCGCCATTCGCTGCTGGATGAGCATGCAACCGTGCGTGCGGTGTGCCGCTTGCCAGCGCTGTTGGCCGTGGTCGGTGAGCTGATCGCGGAGCGCTTCTTTCTGTCCCAGGTCGAGGGCCGTGAACCGCTTTCGGGTGGCGGCCATCAGCAACTGCATCGCGACTTGTCCGCGCAACGCCCCGGCGACTGCGTGGTCGCACTGGCTTTTTTCGATGATTACGGCAACGACAATGGCGCTACCCGCATCGTCCCCGGCAGCCATCGGCCGGTGTCTGGAGCACCGCCCGCTGACGTCCATGATGAGACGCGATCCGTCCAGCTAACGGGCCGCGCGGGCGACATTCTGGTGTTCGATGTCGACCTGCTGCATGCCGGCAGCCGGAATCTGTCGGGCGCACGCCGACGCTCGATGCTGATCAATTATTGGGCCGAGCCGCTGTACGCATCTCACCGGCAAACCGTGGCCCTGCGAAATATCCACATGGACCCTATCGAATGGTTCGAGCCTGCCGACAACACTCTGGTGGACACCGAGAGGTTCTAACGGCGCAAGTCCATCACGTATAAAGCCACATTCAATGACGATTCAAGAGGCTGCACCCATGAGCAATGCCTGGAACGAAGGTTATTTCACCGACGAAGGCTACACCTACAGCTATAGCCGGGAACTCAATCCGGTATTCCAGCGTTACTGCCTGTTGTTGCGCGGCTTTGCCGGGCTGGACAATCCCGACGGTTACCACTGCGAACTCGGTTTTGGTCAGGGCGTGTCAATCAATATTCACGCCACCGCTAACCCTGCCGGTTTCGTCGGTACGGACTTCCACCCGGGTCAGGCGGCCCATGCGATTGAACTCGCGGCGCTTGGCAATAACGGTGCGCGGCTGTACGACGACAGCTTCGAGCAACTGCTGGCGCGCCATGATTTGCCGCAGTTCGACAGCATCAGCCTGCATGGCATCTGGACCTGGGTCAGCCGTGACAACCAGAAATTGATCGTCGAATTCGCCCGACGCCACCTCAAACCGGGTGGTCATCTGTACGTCAGCTACAACGCCTTCCCGGGCTGGTCACCTGCCGCGCCGTTGCGCCAATTGTTCAGCTTGCACGACCGCTTTGCCAGTCACTCGACGCGAGCGGATCAGCGCATCGATGCCGCGTTGCAGTTTTCCGAAGCGCTGCTGGCGGCCAACCCCAAGTACGCCATTGCCGCGCCACACTTGGGGGCCAGGCTGCAAACCATCAAAGGCCAGGACCGTCAGTACGTCGCCCATGAATATTTCAATCGCGACTGGAACTGTATGTATTTCGCCGACATGGTGGATGCACTGGCCCCGGCCAAGCTCGATTACGTCACGACGGCGGTGCCGATGGATTCGGTCGACGCACTCAACCTGAGCGCCGAAGGCCTGGCCTTTCTCGACGGTATCGAACACCCAGTGATGCGCGAGCAGGCGCGTGACTACTTCGTCAACCAGGCTTTCCGTCGCGACCTGTACGTGCGCGGTGCCAACCGACTCAGCGCGACCGAGCGCCGCTCGCGCATGCTCAATACGCGATTTGTGCTGATGCAGCCGACAGAAAACGTAGCCTCCAGCGTCACCGGCCCCGCTGGCGCAGCGACGCTGCAAGCGGAAATTTACCGCCCGCTCCTCAATGCCCTCGCGGACCAGATGTATGAAGCCAAAACGATGCAGCAATTGCTCGATGCGGTGTCACCAATGGCCTACGACGATCTGGAACAGGCTATCGCCATCCTGGTCAGCATGGGCGCGGTAGCCCCTTGCCAGAGCGAAGCTGCCGAGGCTCTGGTGTATGAACGCTGCGCTGCGTTCAACCTGCAACTGTGCAAGCGCGCGTTGTTCAACGCCGACATTCAAGTGCTGAGCAGCCCGGTCACCGGGGGTGGCGTCACGGTCAGCCGCTTCCAGCAACTGTTCCTGATTGCAATCCGCCAGGGCAAACAGCACCCGGCGGAGTGGGCGCAACTGGCGTGGAGCGTCATTGCCGAACAAAACGAAGTGTTGGTCAAGGACGGCAATACGCTGACCACCGCCGAAGCCAACATTGCCGCGCTGACCGAACAGGCTCAGGCTTTTGCCGAGCAATCGCTGATTGTGCTGAGTGCTTTGAAAATCGTCTGACACTCGATTGAAGCGGACCTCGTCGTGCCTCTCGACACCGCCCGACTGGAGCTATTTCATGGATTTGAAGTTCAGCCACATCGACGTACTGGTCAAAGACCTTGAACAAGCCTGCGCCTATTACGTGCAGGTACTGCAGGCGCGGATCTCCACAACGCAGATCTGGAATCGCGGTGGCCTGCACGTGCGCTATGCCGTCGCTATGATCGGTCAGGAACGCTTCATGCTGGTCCAGCCACTGGCAGGGAATCTCAAGGAGCTGTTGGATACAGTGGGCGAAGGCATGATTTACCGCCATTGCTACACGACCCCGGATATCGAGTTAGCCTACGACGAGCTGGTCGCCAGCGGTGTTCAGCCGGAAGACGAACACGGTCAGCCACTGACTCGCGAGAACCTGCAATCGCCGTCCGGAACGCGCATCATCTGGCTGCCGAAACGCTTCGGGCACTTCTCGATCGAGATTCTTGAAGAGCAGGCGCTGGGGGCGTTTATCGAGGCAGCGTTCGCTTGCGGATGAAACTCCGCCGGCCCTGATCGATACGTCTACGCTGTCTCCATCGCCACCACGCCTGGAGACTTTGCCATGACCCGCCCGCTGCTGACTGGCTTCGCCCTGCTCGCCCTGAGTTTCCAGGTCCACGCCGACGTCACGCCCTTCCCCGCCAGCTTCCATACTCAAGACATCAAGGTCGAAGGCGCGACAATGCACGTGCGTGTCGGAGGCAAAGGCCCCGCCGTAGTGCTGTTGCATGGTTTCGGTGATACCGGCGACATGTGGGCGCCGCTGGCGGCGGATCTGGCCCGCGATCACACCGTAGTGGTACCGGATCTGCGCGGCATGGGTTTGTCTTCGATCCCGCAGGACGGCTACGACAAGAAGACCCAGGCCGGCGACATTCGTCAGGTGTTGAGCGCACTGAAAATCGAGCACTCGGTGGTCATCGGGCCTGACATCGGCACCATGGTCGCGTTCGCCTATGCCGCGCGCTATCCAGAGCTGACCGAGCGCCTGGTGGTGATGGATGCGCCCGTGCCCGGTATCACCCCGTGGAGTGACATCGTTCGTTCGCCGATGCTCTGGCACTTCGACTTCGGCGGTGCGGACATGGAGCGCCTGGTCGCCGGGCGCGAGCGCATCTACCTCGACCGCTTCTGGAACGAGTTCGCCGGCACCCCGGCCAAAGTCGATGAAGGCACCCGCCAGCACTACGCCAAGCTTTACGCCCGCCCCGGCGCCATGCACGCCGCGTTCGCGCAGTTCCGCAGCATTCGTCAGGACGCCCTCGACAACGCTCCGGTCCTGCAGAAACACTTGAGCATGCCGGTGCTGGCCGTGGGCGGTGAAAAGTCCTTCGGCAACAACGAAGCGATCGTCATGCGCAATGCTGCGGACAACGTGACCGAGGTGGTCATTCCAGCAGCGGGACATTGGTTGATGGAAGAAGCCCCGGCGCCCACCATCAAGGCTGTGCGCGACTTTATCGCGATGTGAGGAATTGACGTTGCCTTGGCCCGAGGCTTACGTCAGGATTCGCCCCTTTTCGAGGGCAAAGCGCAAACGTGGAGCTAATGGAACGGCCGCTGACCGACGGCGCAGCCATTGATGCGTACGTTTACGCCCTTCGCTAGTCGATATTCAAACTTACAAGCCGGGTAGAAAACATGAATCGCCAAAAGAAACTCAAGCAGTTGTTCAAGGAAAAGGCCAAAAAGGCCAGCGCCAAACTGGCGCCGAAAAAGCCTAAATACATCAGCAAGGCTGATCGGGCGAAATTGGAAGCTGAAGCCGCAGAGCCCGTCGAAACCAGCGAAAGCTGAAACCAGTTCTCAGCATCAAGGATGCATACTCGTGCGGCGAAGTCTTTGGATCTCGCACGTGCGACAACCGGTCCAGAATGCGCAGCTACAACGGCAACAGCCGATCCTGCACCACCCGTTTCATGAACAGCGTCGATTACAAGTCGTGCTTCGCGCGCGCCCTGTTGCGGCGCGTTAGCTCAGTCGCGCTTCTGGGGGCATCATGATCATCATTGCGCGGGTGCCGCTGGTCGAGCAGTGGCGTACCTGATCGGGCTTGTCTACAGGGGAACAGATCACCTGCCATTGGCAGATTGCCGAGATTGATGGCCAATCCTCGCAAAGAAACGCGCATTGACTCCAGGCTCAGCCCGTTTTTTGATCCGTCCATTCAGACCATTCAACGGGGACGATCGTAGCGTTGTTGACATTGCCCTCGGCTGCGGTGAATTTGTAAAAAAACTTATGCTTGGGGGCGACCCCGTTACCTCCTACCCAGCCTAGCGGTTTCGTCGACGCATTTTCCAAAAGCATTTTTCGCCCGCTTGCTTTGAGCTTTTCAAGCGCCGTCAACTTGCCGTTATCGACTAACTGTTTACTCAGGTCCGCTGCCGTTAACGCTTGATCATAGCCGGCAACGATGATGTTCTTATTGAAATAGCGTCCGTAAATATTGAGAAACCTGAATACAGGATTAAAAAAGTTCTGGCGCAATTCGATTTCTTGTAGATGGGCATTTAACGTCAACTCACCAGTTTCATCTACGCCATTTTGTTTAAAGCGCGCAACGTTTATCTCTTGCGCTCTTTTGCCATTGCCTATTTTTTTCTTTTCGCTCGTCCAGAAATTGGTGCTTTGCTTCACTTCCGCTGCTTTCTCAAATATTTTTGCGGCATTGCATGCATTAAAAATAATCTTGTCAAACACGGGGAAAATCCCATTTACCTCATTCCCTGGTTTTTTTGTACAAACAATAAGATTCTGGGCGAACAATTCTGGTTCTATGTTACACAACGCCATAGAGGACGCATGACAGGCGATGATTGCGCCATTTTGGTGAGACAGCCTGTATTGCTTCGCGGAGGCTGCCTGGTTTTCATTCACGCCGGTTAGATTTTCTTTTGCGAACGTGGTGAACGGGTTGATGTACTCATCACCCTCGGCTTCTTCATCGTTGCTCTCTGGCGCAGGACTCGATATCAATACCCAGCCGCCTCCGTCTTCTTTTTTAGCCGACGTTTGAAGCGTGGCGATGGCTGTCTCAGCGTTGAATTCGTAAACGAATATATTCTCCGCATTGTTGTTGAGCATGTATTTGTACAGAAACCCTCGAGCACTGCCTTTTATTTGTGCATCCGCTTCGACACTTATAATAAAGAGGTTTTTAACTTTCACTGAACGCCTCCTGGCCATCAACCCAAGTCCGAATTTTGTGTGAAAAAGCAGTCCCCCTTAGCAAGGTCACTTGAGCGTAGCAGGCTGCCATCCCTGCTGCCGGCTAACGTTCCAAACCCTCTGGGTTTACAGGATCATTGCAGGGCCGACATTGGCCGACATCATCCGTTCAGCCATGAACGCTATCGACCCACAGACCAACGCTAAATGCGCGCACATCCTTCAAAACAGCAGATCCACAACCAACTCCGACACCACTTCAGGGGATGCACCCACTTCCCCTGCGAAATCCGCAAGCCGTTGGCTCCATGAATACCCATCGAATTGGATCTTTCCATCACCTGTTCCCGCCCTAAACTGGCCGCACTTCCCAATTCGGCCAGGAACGCAAACCATGCCTGTACGCGACTTCGACTGCCAAACTGCTCTTTATGGAAGCACGCTGAAACTCAGGGCGTTGATCGCCAGTGATTTTGAAGCACTGTTTTTGGCCGCCAGTGATCCGCTCATCTGGGCCGGCCACCCCGTCAGCAATCGTTATGAGCGGGAGTTGTTTGAAGCGTATTTCGCCGCTCGGCTGGCCAGCGAAAAAGCACTCACCGTCATTGATATCGAAACTGCGCAGATCGTCGGAATGTCCAGCTACTACATCCCGCCTGATCAACCTGAGAGTATCGCCATCGGCTACACCTTTCTGGTACGGGAAAAATGGGGTGGCGATGCCAATCGTGAGTTGAAGCGATTGATGTTGGAGCATGCCTTCAAGGTCTACGACACCGTCTATTTCCACATCGGCCCCGCCAACCTTCGCTCGCAAAAAGCGGTTCTGAAAATCGGCGCCGGGCACTTATATGACGCCGAATTGAACCTTTCCGGGGCACCTGCACTGTGCAAGTGCTACGGGTTATCCAGGGCACAGTGGCTGGCGAACCCGAAGGCGCAGCAACATGGCGTGCACGTGCCCTGATCCCAAAGGGATTGCCAGTAACACCAGCGAGATCGAAAGCCAGTCAAAGAGGCTGGGATACTGATCGAAGATCGCCATCGAGCTGAAGATTCCGCACACAGGAATCAACAGCGACAGCGGCGCCACTCGCGATATCGGGTATTCGCGCAACAGCAGGTTCCATCCCCAGTAACTGAAGTGCGTCGCGGCATAGACCTGAAACGCGAGCGAAAACACCGTCATCGCATTGAGCTGCGACGGCAATGCTGTGAACGGTGCCGAGCCATGCAGCAACCACGTCAGCAGCATAAGCGGGATGGGTGGGAACAGGCTGGCCCACACCACAAACGCGAAGATCTCACGCACTTTCGAGAGCTTGATCACCACGTTGCCAATGCTCCACGCCAGGGCGCTGCCAATGACCAGTGCCAAACCTGCCGTCGATGCATCGCCGGGGCGACTCAGTACGATGCCCATCAGGCCGGCGGCGGCCAATAAAGTGCCAAGCCATTGCAACCGCCCCAGACGTTCGCCGAAAAAAACCACGCCCCAGCCCAAGGTGAAAAACGCACTGAACTGGATCAGCAACGATGCCGTTCCGGGCGGCACGCCCCAAGCAATACCGAGGTTGATCAACGCCCACATCGCCACGCCGAAAATCAGTCCGTAAGCAGCCAGCCAGCGGAACGCCACGCGTGGACGTTCGACGAAAAACACCCAGGGCAATGCGGCCAGCGTGAAACGCAACGCCGTCAGCAACAGCGGGTCGATAGCGGCAAGGCCGAGTTTGGTCACGGGGAAGTTCAATCCCCAAACCGCCGTCACCAGAACGGCGAGTAGCAGATGTTTCTTTTGCATGGTCAATCTTTCCCGGCGCCGAGCGGAAGTACTCGGGCGCGGAGAAATATGCCGGCAATCGTCATGGCCTGCTTTCAGTCACAGGCCAACTTTCATTAGAATCGGGCCATGCGAGAAATCTCCAGCCATCCTTATCAGAACACCCCGCGCGATGCCGTCGTGACTGCCATTGATTACGCGGACGGCACGCTGTTCCCGCTGCACGATCATCAGCGCGGCCAATTTGCCTACGCTGCCAGTGGCGTCATCACGGTTTTTACCGATGACGGCAACTGGGTCGTGCCGCCGCAACGCGGCATCTGGGTACCCGCGCAACTGCCCCACTCCATGCAAATGCGCGGACCGGTCACGCTGCACAACACCTATATCCGCAAACAAGCGGCGCAGCGCCTCGGGCTGCCGGGGCAATGTCAGGTACTCGACGTGTCGCCGTTGTTGCGCCATCTGTTGTTAAAAGCCATCACTGTGCCCGCGCGCTATTCCACTCAAGGGCATGACGGCCATTTGATGGGCTTGCTGCTGCATGAAATCGCCAGCATGCCCGCGCTCTCGCTCAATGCGCCGTTGCCGGCGGAGCCACGGCTGGCGGCGGTGTGCCGCGCGTTTCTGCAGCAGCCTTCGCTGGAAATCGGAATCGACGAAATGGCGCAACGTGCGGGCATGAGTCGACGCACCTTTACCCGCCATTTTCGCCTACAAACCGGGATCAGCTATATCGAATGGCGGCAACAAGCCTGTCTGCTGGCAGCGATTGTCATGCTGGGCAAAGGTCAGTCGGTCACACAGGTCGCCATGGACTTGGGCTACAGCAGCTCCAGTGCGTTTGCGACGGTGTTCAAGCAAGTGTTGGGGGAAGTGCCGAGTCGCTACTTTTAGCGGCTTTGGTGTTTACACGTCAGCCACGCGCCCCAGAACAAACTACTGAAAAACCGCGTCGCCTCGCCAAACCCGGCCTCACGCAAGAGCGTCTGAACCGCCGCCTCGGAATGCGGTGGATCGGCACCTTGCAGAATCTTGCCCAGCTTGGCCTTCACCTCTTCCGCGCTCGCACCCTGCTGGCGCCAGCGCTGCCCCCACGCTTCCAGCAATAACGGCTGACTGGCATAGGCGTAATGGTTGCCCGCGACAATCAGCGGCGCGCCCGGTTTGAGACGCGCCTGAATCGATTGCAGGATCTGGCGTTTGGCATCGTCACCGTGCAGATGGTGGAGCACGCCGATCAATGTCGCCGCGTCGAATTGCGCATCGGCCGGCAAGTCCTCGACATGCCCGAGATGAACCTGCGTGCGATGCAGCAAGTCGTTGGCCTCCAAATGCTGCACGGCGGCTTCAAGCATCGGCGTGGAAGGATCAACCGCAATGAAACGCCACTGCGGTTCCAGCGCCGCCATCGCAATGATTTCCTGCGCAGTACCACCCGCGCCGACCACCAGTATGTTGGCCAGACGCGAACCAAGACTGGCCGCCAACATGCAGGCCGCCAGATCGTGACAGGCGTCGTAGCCGGCCAGGGCGATGCGGCTTTGCCGGGCGTATTCGCTGGCGCGGGAGGTGTCGAATTTTTCTGCTGATGTTGGGTTCACGACGAGACTCCTTTCTGTTTCAGAAGAAACTACGCCGAGACATCAGATAAGAAAAATTCATTAATTTTATGCACCTCATTCCTCTCTGGAATGCAACATCAGCGCAGACCATTAATCGCATCAATAACAACCATTGATTCAATGAAGTTCTCTTATCAGGCTCGCGGCGTAAGATCGGCTCCAGAAAAACCCACTACCCCACGGAGCACACACTCATGAAACGCCAAGCCCTTTTCAGCATCGCTTTCTCGCTCTTTGCCCTGAACGCTTTTGCCGCTGAACCTGCCACCCAGACTGATCCACTGTTCAGCGATGCAGTAGCCGCCGCGACCCAGACTGATCCGCTGTTCAGCGATGCAGTGGCCGACGCTACTCAAACTGACCCACTGTTCAGCGACGCGGTAGCCGCCGCCACCGAAACCGACCCGCTGTTCAGCGACGCAGTAGCCGAAGGTGGTTCAGACCGTTTACTCGAACGCCGCGCCGTCTGAATGCAGCGTTTTACTGCCGTCACCGAAGAAAGGCCCGACCTCACCCATCGGGCTTTTTCGTCTGGCAGCGCTGCGCACCTGCCCTGCTCTGCCCGAAACTTTTCCTCCCCAATCGGCTCGATCACCTAACCTCATAGACTGTGTGATCCATTCGAGCTGCCGCACCCATGCGCAACACATTGAAGTCGTTGTTTTTTGTCGTATTCATGCTGCTGGTTGGCGGTAGTCCGACGCTATGGGCAGCCGACTTGCCGGCGCCGGTAACCACCGCGGCTGCGCCATTGCCGGTGATTTCGCAAAGCGATCTGCAGGCCTTGCAACAACGCCTCGATGGCCTCAAACAACAGATTTCCGCAGCGAACAATTACAACCAGCTCGAAGGACCGCAGGATCGGGTGCAGGCGTTTATTCTGGATGTCGATCGGTTATCGGCGGCGTTGTTGCCTCAGCAGGCGCAACTGGCGGTGCAGTTGGGGGTGCTGGGGGCGGCGCCGGATGCCGATCTGGCAGCTGAGCAAGCAGACATCGTCGCGCAACGAGCGTCGCTGGCCGAGCAGAAGAGCAAGGTCGACGGCACATTGAAGAGCCTGGCGGCGCTGAAACAGAGCGCGGCGGATCTGATTACGCAGATCGCCGGCATCCGTCGCACACTGCTTGAAAGTGAGCTGACGCTGGGCACTGACAGCGTGCTGAGCCCGAGTTTCTGGTCGCCGCTGGTGAGCCCGAGTGACGACGACCGTCAGCGTTTACGCTTTTTCGTCGCGCAGGTGCGCGACACCTGGGCCGCCGTGTGGGCACCAGGGGAACGTTTCTACACCAGTGTGTTGATGGCGTTGGCGCTGATCATCTGGACATTCGGCCGCAGACTGGCCGAACGCGGTCTGACCTGGGTGTGCATTTACCGCATGCCCGAGGGTCGCCTGCGTCGCAGTGCGCTGGCGTTCGCCTCGGCGCTGGCAACCATCGCCACCACTGGCATTGCCTTGCAGTTGTTGTTCTACGCTTGCACCCGCCACCAACCTTTGCCGCCGGTGCTGGAAACCTTCTCCGAAGAGTTCGAAAAAGTCGTCTATGCCTGCGTGCTGATCACCGGTTTGAGCCGCGCGTTGCTGTCGACCGAACATCCCTCGTGGCGCCTGCCGGCGATTGCCGATCAGGTGGCACTGGCGCTCAGACCCTACCCGCGCATCTTGTCCTGTACGTTACTGGTGCTGGTGACGCTGGTGCAGGTCAGCAATGCCACCGGCATGAGCAGCCAGATCGTGATCGCCGGGCGCGGGGTCATTTCGATCGTCGTGCTGGCAATCGTGACGGTCCTGCTGCTGCGCGTCGGCAAGGTGCGCAAAGCACTGGTCGCGGCCAATGATGCGTCGGCGGCCAACAGCACATTTGCCGGGGTGATTTACACCATCGCCAGCCTCTCGATGTTTGTCTCGGCGATCGCTTTACTCGCCGGTTATGTGTCGCTGGCGCGGTTCATCAGTTATGAGCTGGTGTGGGCGTACATTGTCTTGTCGGGTTTCTACCTGCTGATTCAACTGGTCAAGGACGCCTGCGAGCACGTTTTTTCGCCACGGCACGCCAGCGGCAAGGCGCTCAAACAGCTGCTCGGCATTGGCGATCGACGACTTGATCAGATCGAGATTCTGCTGTCGGGTTTCAGTCGGGCAGCGCTGCTGTTGCTGGCAGTCATCGCCCTGTTTGTCGGCGGCATCGGCACCACGCTCGGGCAACTGGCGAGCAACATCATGGCGATCCTCGGCGGCGCCGGACTGCGCAAGCTGAACATCGTTCCCGGCCACCTGCTCAATGCCGTCCTGGCGCTGATGATCGGTATCTGGCTGATCCGCGCCCTGCGCCGTTGGCTCGACAACGAGTTCCTGCCCAAGACCGACATGGACCCGGGCATGTGTGCCTCGCTAAGCACGCTGTTTTCCAACATCGGTTATGCCTTTGTGATTCTGCTGACGCTGTCGTCGCTGGGCGTGCAGTGGACCAATCTGGCGTGGATTGTCAGTGCGCTGTCGGTGGGTATCGGCTTTGGTTTGCAGGAGATCGTGAAGAACTTTGTCTCGGGTCTGATTCTGCTGACGGAACGGCCGGTGAAGGTCGGCGATTTGATCAGCATCAGTGGTGTGGAAGGCGACATCCGCCGCATCAACGTGCGCGCCACGGAAATCCAGCTCAGCGACCGCTCGATCGTCATCGTGCCCAACTCGCAACTGATCTCGCAGAACCTGCGCAACGTGACCCTGGGCGGCAGCGCGCAAGGCGTGGCGTCACTGGAACTGGTGTTCCCGCTGGACATCGATCCCGAAGAGGTCAAGGACCTGTTGCTCAACACCTATCGGGAAAACGAAACCATCCTCGATAAACCAGCGCCGTTCGTGCGCTTCAGCAAATTGTCGCCGGACGGGATCACCTTGACGGTGACCGGGTATGTGGGCAGCCCGAGGATTGTCGGGGTGACCAAAAGTGATTTGCTGTTCGAGATTCTCAAGCGGCTGGGTGCGGCAGAGATTGCGTTGGCGAAACCACCGGCGAGTGCGTAATGAATCGGTGAGGCTCTGGCATGGAATATTTTCGCTGTCTGAAAAATCGCTTTCGCGAGCAGGCTCGCTCCCACATTTTTGCGCGGTGAAGGGTTATTCCCGAAGCGCCTAAATGCCTGCCTTTTAGGTCTTTATTGGCGGTCAGACAGCAACCTTATACTCGAGCGGTTTACTCATCGTTCAATAAGGATGTTCCATGCCTCAACGTCTTTTACTGGCGGCTTTGTTCCTCGCCGTCGCCGGTTGTGCCAGCCCTCCTCCTGCATCCGTGCACACCCATGATCCCGCCAGTTCGACCCTGCAAGGCGATGCGTCGCGGCCGGCGCAGGCGCAGTGGATTCGCACCGAGTTGTACTTCTCCGTGGGTTCGATCGATGGCAAGGAAGGTGCGGTCAGCCCGGCGCGCTGGCGCGAGTTTCTTGATCAGGAGGTGACGTCGCGCTTTCCTGATGGTTTCAGTGTGCTTGATGCTTATGGACAGTGGCGGGATAAGGGCGCGAAAGAGCCTGAACGCTTGAGCACCAAGGTGATTGTTATCTTGCATGAGAACAGTGCGAAGAATGGGGCCAGCATCGAAGCGATTCGTCTGGCTTACAAGCGTATTACGGGGGACTTGTCGGTGCTGCGGTTGTCACAGCCGGCGGAGGTGTCGTTCTAGAAGTAGAAGCCCCTCACCCTAGCCCTCTCCCAGAGGGAGAGGGAACCGATTGGGGGATATTGGAGAAGCACGCCGACCTGAACGTGCTTCACTGAATCCGTAATCGACTTCGATCAGTATTTGCTTCAAGCCATAATCGACTCGGTCTTTCAGGTCGATGTATCACGCAAGACACCTCGGTCGGCCCCCTCTCCCCCCGGGAGTGTATGTACCGGAGACATGGTGGACAGGTGTTCGGAGACATGGTGGACACATTTTAATAGACACATTGCTCATCGCGAAGGAGATGGCCTGTGTCTTGGGAAGAGGTGTCCACCAT